>Ga0181530_10000071_pt1 | contig 116233 bp, 88 predicted proteins | sample PEATcosm2014_Bin_42_FD_119769 | JGI IMG/M metagenome (GOLD analysis project Ga0181530, IMG submission 119769) | Peatland microbial communities from MTU Mesocosm Facility, Houghton, MI, USA - PEATcosm2014_Bin10_60_metaG | ecosystem: Environmental > Terrestrial > Soil > Wetlands > Peat | place... | reverse complement strand
GTCGCTCGCAGTGCACACCACGGGATTGCTCCCTGTGCACACGCCTGCCTGGCATGTGTCCGTCTGCGTGCACGAATTCCCATCGTTGCAGGCTGTCCCGTTGGCGGCGTTCGGGTTCGAGCACGCACCCGTCGTCGTATTGCACACACCGGCCGTGTGGCACTGGTCGCTGGCGCTGCACACCACGGGATTGCTCCCTGTGCACACGCCCGCTTGGCAGGTGTCCGTCTGCGTGCACGCGTTCCCGTCATTGCAGGTGGTTATCTGTTGACAGTTCCCGGCTCCGTCGCAGTTTCCCGTGTTGCCGCAGGAACCCGTGGCAGAGGGGCAAGTACCAGACGTGCGCGGCGGATTGTTAACCTTAATCGACGTACACTTCCCGAGGTTGGGGGTGATACAGCTCTGGCAGCCACCCGCACACGACTGGTCACAACAGACACCCTCGGAGGAACACACCAATCCGGTCGTGCAGTCGCTATTCTGCTTGCAGCCTTTCCCAGCACCCAGTTTTGTACCACACAGACCCAGAACACAGGTCAAACCGTTCGTGCAATCGGTGTCCTCGGTACATCCGTCCAGGCAGGCTGTGCCCGCGGAATTGCAGACATAGTCCCCGCACGATGAGCCAGTGCCTGGCTGGCATTTCCCGGCGCCGTCGCACGTGGGAGCGGAGGTGAGGGTGCTTCCGGTGCAGCTCACCAGTCCGCAGACTGTGCCGGTCGATTGCGGATGGCACGCACCGTTCCCGTCGCACGTGCCGTCGTCGGAACAGTCGGTCTTCTTTACACAAAGCGAGTTGGGATCCGAGCCACCGGCAGGCACATTGTGACAAGTGCCCGCCGGATTGGTTCCGGTGGCCTTGCAGGTTTCGCACAAACCGCCGGAGGTGGCGCTGGAACAGGCGTTATTGCAACACACTCCTTCGGTGCAGAACCCGCTCTGGCACTGGCTGGATGCGGTACACGCAGCGCCATTGACTTTGAGGCCGCAACTGAGCACGCCGGAGATGGTCACGCAAGTGCTGGGCGAGACACAATCCTGGGCCTGTGTGGCCACGGTGCACGTCGTCTTGCACGCGCCGGCATCACACGCAAAGCCCCCGCAGGACTGATTGGTTGGGGTTACGCAGGCACCCTTGCCATCGCAGGTCGACACCGGTGTGACCGAAGATATATTGGCGCAGATGGACGACTTGCAGTTCCCGGTCCAGTAGGAGCAAGCCCCCTTCACGCAATTTCCCGTGGTGCCACAGGTGTTGGACTGGGTCGCAACGCACTTGCCTTGCGGGTCCGGGGCGTTGTCGGCCACGGCGGTGCAAATTCCGTTCGTCGCGCTGAGGTTGCACGCCATGCACGGAGCCGTACACGCGCTGTTGCAACACACGCCCTGGGCGCAGAAGCCCGACTGGCACTCTGTCCCCGCGCCGCAATTCGCCCCATTCGGCTTGAGACCGCAGGAGGCGCCGGTGCAGACGTTTCCAGATGCGCACTGGATGTTGCTGGTAGTGCAACTTCCGTAACAAGTGGCCCCGTTGCAAACATAGGGATTGCAGGGGATCGACGGCGGGGGCACGCACTGGCCCGAGGCATTGCACGTGGAGGCCGGGGTGTGGAGCCCTGCCACACAAGTCTGCGGGGCACACACTGTGCCGACTGGATAGGCCTGGCAAGCCCCGTTTCCGTCGCACACACCATTGGTCGAGCAGGAAGCAGCACCCAGATCCTTGCAGGTATTGCGCGGATCCGGAGCGCCGGTGGCCACGTTCGAACACTGTCCCGGCGAGCTGGCCAGGCTGCAGCTTCGGCAGGGGCCGGCACAAGCGCTTTCACAACAGACGCCGTCCACGCACTGGCTCGACTGGCATTGAGCGGCATCCGTGCAAGGGTACCCGGGCCCCCCCTGGCCGCAAGTCCCGGTGGTTACGCCGTTCACGGTTTGCAACACGCACTGGTGGCCAACATCGCAGTCCGCATCAGTCTTACAGATCTGGCTACACGTACCATTCGTGCAAAGGAAGGGTGAGCAATCCACCAGTTGGGAATCCCGGCAATTGCCCTGGCCGTCGCAGGTCGGAGGTGTGTTCTCCACCGTGCCCGAGCAAGAGGACGAACCGCACGGCGAATCCTCCGGGTACAGGGTGCACGAGCCCAAGCCATCGCACTGGCCGGTGTAGCCGCAGGTAGTTGCGTCGCTGGCATTGCACGCGGGGTCGGACTGGCCCGCAGGAATGTACGAACAGAGGCCCAGCGATCCGGTCTGGTTGCACGACTCGCAAGGGACGCTGCACGCGACGTCGCAGCACACCCCGTCCGCGCAGAAGCCCGAGGTACACTGGACCGCGCCCATCGGGCAAGGCTGGCCGTTGGCTTTCGTGCCGCAGCTCCCAGCCACGCACTGATATCCGGGCGCGCACAGCGCATTGGTCGTGCAAGTAAGGGCGCATCGGTTGGTCGCCGGATCGCAAGTGTAGGGCGGACAGGGCAGTGTACTGGTCTCGGAGCACTTGCCGTTGCCGTCGCAGGAAAGGATGCCCGTCACGCTGTCCCCGTCACACGTGCCGGCTTTGCACTCGGTGCCATTCACGTAAAGGCGACACCCGCCCTGCCCGTCGCAGGTTCCGTCCTGCCCGCAGGTCGCCGGCGTGCTGGCTGCACAGACCAGGGGATCGTTGGGTTTCACCCCTGGCGGAACCATGGCACATTCACCCAGGGAGCTGGGCAGGTTGCAGGCTTTGCACGTCTGTCCACAGGCCGAGGTGCAGCAGAGCCCGTCCACGCAGAATCCCGTCTGGCACTCGTCGTCGCAGCTACAGGATTCGGCCTTCCCCTTGGACTTGCTGACCGTGCCCGGCGAACAGACGTTGGTCTGCTGGGCGTCTGCGGTGCCGGAGCCGTCGGAGGCTCTGGCATCGTTCTTCCCGCCATCCAGCGTGCCGCTACCGCCATCAACGCCGACCTTGCCGAAGGTGCTCTTCGTGCAACCACCGGCGCCCAAGACCGCGCACAAGGCAAGAGCGCCCCAGAACGATCCCTGAATTCCAACTCGCCACGAATCAGCTCTCATTGAGACACCCCCAAGGCGTGAGAAGACATGAATGGGCTTGCTATGGATCGTCACCCACCCATTGTCGTTGGATTCCGATGCAGTTCTGCACAGCAGAAAGGCTAGTAGTCTGGACAGTAGCCATACTCAATGCTCCACGTCGTCAAGCAGGTTCGACCGCCGGTAGGACAGGGATTGGCGTCGTTGCAGACGCGGTGGCAACGGCCGTTGGCGCAGGTGTTCGCCGTCATGCAGTCATGTGGGGAGGAGCAGAAAGAGCCATTCTGACCGCCCCCGTAGCTGAACTCACAAACCGTACGGCTATGGTTTGTTATCGGGTCAGGGGAAGCCAGCAGGCAAAACTGGTTGGAGGCACAGGGGCTAGTGCCCGGGGCGGCGAAGGGATCGCAGCATTGCGAATTTGGGCCGCACTCATCGTAGGGAGGATCGCAGACATAGACCTGAGGACCTTGCGGGAAGAGGTAGCGCTGGCCACAGTCCACCGCCCCGATGCAGTCTGCCGTGCTGGTGCAAAGGCTGAAGCAGTACCAAGAGTTGGTCCCGCTGATGGGCTGGAGGCAGATGCTCCCTGGGACGCAGTTGTCGTTCTGAGACGCAGAGCCAGAGGAATTCACTCCGCAGGGCTGAAAGACAGTCTGTTTTCCCGTGGCGGCGCATGTCGGCTGCGCCGTCGCGCCCGCGAGTGCATAGGTGCATTTCTGGTTGCACCAATTGCAGGCACCCGTCTGGCAGACCGGATCACAGATTCCCGCCGTGCTCGCAGAGCAGGCCAAGGGGGTCGCGGGACAAGTCAGTGTCACATCTGGCCCAGGCCCGGAGTCCACAGCGGCCCCGGAATCCCCGGCGCCCGCGCCGCCGTCAACAGTCCCTGAGTCCCCGGCGCCCCCGGAAATCCCGGAACCCCCCGCGCCCCCAGCGCCACCCGGGACTGGGACAAAACTCGCCTTGGTGCAAGCAGCGCTCGACGCCAGCAGGACGGCAAGCCAGCTCGACAGCAGGTCTCTCGGGAGATTTCTCATGAGTTGGTCGTCAGGTGGAAAGTCAGTCTAGCGGGAACGAGTTTTCCAGGCGAGCGACTATTTGATGCCCGACCGGAGCCATCCCGCACACGCGAACCGGTTATTGCCCAATCCATAGCGCGTTGCAATGGCTTCTCGGGCACGCAGGTCGACCTCTGACCCGAGCGCCCTCAGGCAGCCGAGGCTCGACAGCGCGCAGAGCCTACTCGCGCCTGCGGCGTCGAATGGCTGCAATTCCCAGCAAGGCCAACATCCACGCGGACGCCGAACGCGATTCAAACCAGCGACAATCGCTCGCTGGCATGCGGCCGAGACCCCTCAGTCCTTCTTGACGCCGTGGTGCTGCATCTGTGCCAACTCGATCAGCTCGTTCTTCAGCCGCCTGGTTTCGCGGGTTGCCTCGTCGACGCCACGCCAAGAGTACCACTCCGCCTGGTTTTCCGCGATCGACTCGATGGCCTCGTAGTCCACGTCGGGATGGATCTCCAGCAGGTAGGCGCGGCGGCTGGCTTCGACCGATACGACTTCGTAGGCCTTGGTGGCGCGCGCCAGGATCTTGGCCGCCGCCGCGGGCGCCGCCTGCTCGCCCCGGCCGCCCGGGCCCAGCATCTCCTGCAGGGAGCGATAGGCGCGATCGATGTCGGCGCGCGGAACGCTCCAGTGCACCCCCAGCGCATCGAAGTGATCGACCCGATCCATCTTGGCGGCACGCGCGTTCAGCCGATCGGCCAGCGTCTCGCCGCCCACGTGCTCGGCCGGCAGCCATTCCAAGGCGCCAAAGATGTGCAGGATGAACAGGATCTGGACCGCGGTGTCCTTGCCGATGCCGCCGCGGGAAAAGATGTCCGCGGCGGAGGTGACCCCATCCATGACGTGCTCGACGAAACGGAGTTCGCGCGGTGACAGTCCCATCAACGGGATGAGGGGCGAGCGGCTCTGCACCACGTGCGGCGCATCGTTCAGATGAGGTTCGATGACCTTCATGACATCGGCCAAGTTGAACGAGCGCAGCGCTGAGCGGATGCCATGGACGATCACGCTGACCGCCGGGATCCGCTTGACGTTCTGATGCACGGGCGCTTCACCCGTGAGCTTGTATTGGCCTTCCGGCCACTCGAAGCTGCGGCGAAGCTGCTCCATCTCGAGCGGGCTGCCGCCCACACCGCCGCGAAGCACGGCGATGCTGGTGCGGGCGGATTTGTAGGTCAGCTTGAGGGTTCCGTTCAGATGCCGGCGCCGGCCGATGGCCAGCAAGAGCACCGGGATGGACAGGGGCGGTTGCAGGCGCAGCGACCCGCCCAACGACAGCGCCGCCAGATCGCGGGCCGTGCGCGGGTTCTTGAAGACGCCCTCCGAGGGCAAGGTGGCCTCGTGTCCCGCCGCGGGTGCCATCGGACGCTCAGGCTCCAGCACGGGCGGCGTGTCGGAGCAACTCACCGGCGGAGACGGGGCCGACGGGACGCTCGCGGGCTGGGGCGAATAGTGAGGCGGGTCCAGAAGATCGTGCGCCGACGGCGGCCCCTGGTGCAGAAAGGGCTCGGACGGGGCAGTGGCGGTGCCGGCAAGATCGGGCGGGGGCGTGATGATCGGCGCCTCGTGCACCGGGTCCGAACCGCCCGCGGGCGTGGGCCGCAGGTCAGGCGAGAATTCGACCCGGCCGGGGCCACCGCGGAATCCGGAGCGGTGGGCTGGTCGTTGACCCTCTCGGGCGCAGCCTCAGCCTCGTCTGCGGCAGCCGGGTTCTCGACCAAGAGGTCAGGCGGTTCGGCTGCGGGGAAAGGTGACGTGAGAATCAGGTCAGGGGTAGGGGTGAAGAAGGGAGCCGGCATGGGCTGGCCCCAGCCCGCGCCCGCCGCCACGTCGCTCGGCGGTTGAAGCGAATCGAGGATCTCGAGGCGAATCTCACCCGTGGCCGCCGCAGCAAGTAAGGCCGCCCCGCGCGCCACGGTGCCCTCCGTGTCGCCGCCCTTGTGCGGCTCGCGGCCGAACAGCTTCGCCACCTGCACGCGCACGTCCGGCATACGCGCCAGGCCGCCCACCAGGATCAGTTCCGTCACCTGTGCCAACTCGATCCCCGCCTGGCCCGCTGCCTCCCGGCACACGGTTTCCAGGGCATCGCACAACGGCCGCGCCAAGCTCTCCACCAGCGGACGATCGACGCGGGTCGCCAGCGTGCTCGATACCCCGATGAAGGGCGCCAAGAAAGGCATGCTGACATCCACCGTCGTCAGGCTGGAGAGGTTGATGCGCGCGTTCTCGCACTGCTCGCGCAACAACCCGTAGCAGACGCGGTCCTTCAGGATCTGGCGTTCGCGGTCGGGGGCAACTTTGTGGGCTATGGCACGAACCAGTTGGCCGTCCAGCCAGCTACCGCCGATGGTCGCGTCCACGCTGCGGCCCAAAGCCGTCACCTGGCCGGGCGCCAGCGAGACGATGGCGGCCTCCAGCTTCCAAGCGCCCGCGTCCACCACCGCGACCGTGCCGGTGAGCGAACGCTCGATCATGTGCGCCGCCGCGGCCAGGGTGGTCGAAACCTCGGTGCCCAGTGGCTTGACGCCGGCTCGATTGGCCGCCTGGTCAAGGGCCTGGCGCGCCTCGGGACTGGCCCACGCCGCCCGTGACAACACCACACCTTCGATCTCGGCGCCCAGGGCTGCATGCCCCGCGCACAGGGCTTCCTTGAGCAGCCACGAAACCAGTTCCTCGGGCTGGTAACTCGCCTCGCCCAGCCTGACCACGCCGCCGCCCAGATGGCGGGCGGGCCCGAAGAGCACCTCCTTGGGCGACACCAACAGGTGGGCGCGGGCTGCCGATCCGACCAATGGCCGGCCCCGGCCCCAGGCCACCACCGACGGCATGTGGGCCTGCCCATCCGCGGCAGCCACGGCCACGGCGCGCCCCCGCTGCACGCGCGCGACGTGTAGCCGAGCACTCCCTACGTCCACTCCGAGGACTGGCACGGTCTCACACTGGCCCTTTCACTTCCATCCTAACAGAACCGGAAACCCGCACAAGCGCGCGAGGAACCAGCTCTCGCTCGGGAAGCACGCTCGCTCTGACTTTGCGCCGTCGGCACCCAACGGCCAGTGCCTGTCGCGGTTCACCTGGTTGAGGAACCAAGACCTTGACCCCAGCAGGATGAACGGCCAGATTAGCAAAGCGTCCACGACCCGTTCTCAGCAACTCAAGCGACTGGCGATCTGTCCTTTCAACAGAAGCGATGTCAAACCGTGTCGGTCCGTTCGATCGCTTTCGCATCCGGTGGGCAGCAAACCATTTTGTCTTGCTCGCGGCCGCCGCATCAGTCTTGACGACCACGTGCGTGGGGAACGCGAGCAGCCAGAAGCAGGTGACGCCACCGCAAGAGATCCTGCCGGTCCTGGTCACGCTCGGGAACCAGCATCAGATCATCGCGGGGTTCGGCGCCTCCAGCGCATGGACCACGCCTTCCCTCACCGATGCCGAGGCCGATGAGTTCTTTTCGCCTGACACGGGCATCGGGCTTTCCCTGCTGCGCGTGCGCATCGCTCCCGACGGAACCACCGATGAACTTGCGACCGCTCAGAGCGCAGTGGCCCGCGGCGTGTCGGTGTGGGCAACGCCCTGGTCGCCACCGGCAGAGTGGAAAAGCAACGACTCCACCACCAACGGCGGTTACTTGATTCCCGACTACGCGCAGGCTTGGGCCAACCAGCTCGCGGCTTTTGCAACGCAGATGGCGAGTGCCGGGGTTCCGCTTCTCGCCCTGTCCGCGCAGAACGAGCCGGGTTATGTGGCCAATTGGGAGACCTGTCTCTATTCGCCGACTCAACTGGTTGGGTTCATACGCGACAACCTCGGCCCTGCCTTGACGGCACAAGGTTTGACCATCCCCATCCTTGCGCCTGAGACGCAGAATTGGAACAGCTTCGCGAGCTATGCCGATCCCATTGTCGCCGATACACAATGCGCGGCGTATGTCGGCATCCTGGCGACACACGACTACGGCGGGACTCCCTTCCTATATGCGTCTGCCTCGGCCGTGGGCAAGCAAGTGTGGGAAACCGAAGTCTACGATGGCACCGCGGGCAGCGATCCCGGTATCGACTCGGGCTTGCGGGTGGCAAAGATGATCCACGATCATCTGGTCATCGCCGAGGTGAACGCCTGGCACTACTGGTGGCTCAAACCGAACGCGGACACTGCGCCCGACAACTCGGCACTCACTACCATTGATGGGCAGGTCACGGGACGCGCCTATGCCCTTGGCAACTGGAGCCGCTTCGTGCGTCCAGGATTCGTCCGCGTGGACGCGACCGCGAGTCCGCAGGACTACGTCTACGTCACAGCCTTCGCCGATCCGGTCAGCGGACGCGTGGTCATCGTCGCCATCAACTTGAACAGCACGGGCGTAGAGCAGGTCTTCTCGATTCCCGGCAGCCTGCTGGCCGCCATGACTCCCTGGATCACTTCCGCGGATCTCGCGCTGACATCCGCAGATCCCGTGGCGCTCGCCGATGCAGGATTCACCTTCACACTACCCGGCCGCAGCGTCACCACTTTCGTCGGGGATCCATAGCGACACCGATGCAAAAGCTCCCGCGGCCGCACTGGTTGGCCCATGCGACCGCCGGCCCGGCCGGCTGGCCCGTATTCTACTTCTTCTCTGCAGCCGGCTCGCAGCTCTTCACTTCGACCGTGCGGCTGCCTCGCGGTCCGTAGCGCTTGACCACTCCCAGCTCAGGCCAGAGCGAGCTTCTGCGCAGGACCGCCAGTACCGGCGCCTCCAGGCTATCGGCGTCAGTCCCATAGACCCCGAGATCTGGTCGTCGGTCAAATGCGCATTCCTTGCCCAGATGCACGCGGGGGTTTCCTTCCAGCACGGCGCCTGCCAGTTGCATCTCGAACCCTGCAAGGTCCGGCTCCTTGCTGCCAGCCACCGCGTGTTTGCTGCGCGGCTGGCAGGCCCGGATGACGACGGCTTGATCCGAAAAGCGACCTTCGAACGACCCAGGCGCTTCCCATGGCTCAGGCTTGGTCGGCATTGGGGGCAAGCGCTGGAACCAGTTGGACGGCACGTCCAGCATCACCGCCCCGCGCCCCGCCAGTCCCAGGGCGAGCCGGCCGTCCGGCGCCTCGGCCATGGCCACCACGTCCGCCTCGGTGAGGGCCGGGACCGCTGGGTGAAGCGGCCTTGCCAGGCCCTCGTTTTCAAGCAACCAGAGCCCGCGCCCCGCCAGCCACACGCGCTTCGATCGATCGCGCATGATGATGCCCACCTCGTTGTCGAGGCCGCTGGGGTGAAGCGCCTGGCAGTTGCCCCAGCGCAGGTCGTACAGGCACAGCCCCTGGTTGCTGGCGATCAGCAACCGGCCCTTGCTCCAGGCCAGCGCGTCGCGGATCTGCACGCGCTCGCCGTCGATGGTGACCGGGACATCTTCGATGAGCGGGACGCCCCCTGCCTCGTTGAGATCAAGACGGGCCATGGTCCAGGAAAAGGCGGCGAACGGCAAGCCGATCCAAGGCGGGCCAACACCCGCAACAAAACGCAGGGGCTCGCCCACCGCTGACTTGACCGAGAGGATGCGCAGGCCCCCTCGCATGTCGAACGCGCTCTCCCCTGCCGCCAGGGTGCCGTGGCTGGAAGAGGGCAGGCTCATCACCATGCGCCACTTTCCGTCCGAGAAGTTCCACAAGCCCTGGTTGTCGACGTTCCACAGCTGCCGGTCAGGGGTGGCAAAGGTGTCGTCGGGTTCAAGCGCGAGATCGTCCTGGCCCATGACCTGGAAGTTGCCGCCCTTCCACTGCCCGGTGACGAAGGTGTCCTTCAGTCCGTGCATGTGGCCGATGTAGTACCGGCGCGGCCCGGCCTTGGCCACGATAATGTTGGTCTTGTCGTCGAGCGGAATGCTGACCAGGGCCGCCCAGATGCGGTCCTCGCCCTCGTTGCGTGCCACGCCCATCAGGTCGCGCGGCGGCGCCACGGTCTCGGGCACGGCCCGCCAGGCGCCGCCCGAATAGAGCACGGGGCCGCCGTGGCCGTAGAAGGCCAAGCCGTCACCCATGCGCACGATCTCGGTGGGGAACGAGACAGAATCCTCTCCCTCGAGCAGGTGTCGATGCATGCTGTCGGCGCTGATTTCTAAGAAACCCCCGCTCGCCAGGGTCAGGATGACCCGCTCGCCGTCGAGATGGGCCCTGCCCACAGTGCGCAGGTCTGCGCGGGCGCCACGCTGGAGCCTGAAGCCCACGGGTCCCATGCCGTTCCATTGCTTAAACTTGCTGTCGACCTCGGCCACGTCCTGGGCTGACACCACGATGGCGCCTGCCCGGCCCGCGTCCAGGATCTGCGTGATACGCGCATCCGGCGCGCCCGACGGCAGCCTTGTGCGGTCACTGCCCGCGGACCAGAGCGTGACGGCTTTTCCACCGGTATCGACCCTGACGATGAAACTCAAGGGGCCCTCGGGCCGGGTGGTGCCGCCAAAGGCCCATACCTGTCCGTCGGCAAGCTCGCTTATGCCCTGCAGCCCGGCCCAGCCGTTCTTGGTCGGGATCTCCTTCATGATCCCGGCCCCCAGATCGATGACGTGCAACTTTGCTCCGCGGTCTTCGCCATCGCTGACCACCCACACGCGGTCCTTGCTGTCGAGAAAGAATCTCGTCGGCGCGTCGAGGGGATACTCGCGCTCGTTGCTCAGATCCTTGAGCTTGTGCGCGAATCCGGTTCCCGCACCCGACCCCAGGGAAACGCGGCTAGGATTGCTGGTGGCCACCAGCAAACCGGCACCTGCTTTCCGGCGGCCGATCCATTCCGGCCGCCCGGCAACCTCACCGACCTGAGTCAGGGAAAGGTCGGCCACATTGACGCGCACGATCACCCCGTTGGACAGACCTGCGTGGATGCTCTTTTCGTCGCCGGGGCCGATGCAAACGAAGCTCCGTGGCGTCTGCCGGTCGCCGAGCGGGCTGAAGCTACCGCGATCGAATGCGATCAGGTTTCCAGCGCGGCCCAGGGCCACCAGACGATCGCCCACCAGCAGACTGTCAAGCAAGGCGTTCCGGTCGACATGAACCTCAACCCCGAGCGTCCTGCTACCCGGCTTGCGTGCCACCACGCCCGGGGCTGCCCCGACAGCCTCCTGCCGCCCCGATTCGACGAACTGGGAAACCATCAGAAACGCGCCGACAGCCAAGACCAGCGCGCCCCCTCCCAGTGCCGCCAGCAACGCCACGCGGAGCCGCGATCGGACCGGGCCGGGCGATTGTCCCAAATCGGGAAGAGTCGCAGGGCCGCTGGCCTCCGTAATCGGTGACGCCGACACGGTCGCCGCACGCCCTCGGTCTCCGCCCAGGACTCCTTCCGGCGACGGAGATCGCGCGGTCGTGCCCGGAGACGGAGTACCGACGCCTGGGCGAGGAGCCGCGGCCTGCGCAGGTCTCGCCGGGGCCGCAGGAGTAGCAAGGGACGTTCGCGCCGACGATGCAGGGGTCAGAATGCCTCCAGCGCGGGGGCTGGGTTCCCCCCCGGAAGTCGGCGGCTTGCGGGATGCAGGGGGAACGGGCGTGGCCAGCCTAGGGGCTGGTGGCGTCGCTACCGGCGGCGAGTTGGCCGCGCCTCCCGGTCCCGCAAATTCGGCAGGCTCAGGCAGCTTCAGCGCCGCAGCCAGCGCCCGCACAGCAGCCGAGGCCGCTGGAGAAACCGGCGGTGGCGGTGCCGGCGACGAGCTGGCCGCGCCTCCCGGTCCCGCAGACTCGGCAGGCTCAGGCAGCTTCAGCGCCGCAGCCAGCGCCCGCACAGCAGCCGAGGCCGCCACCGTGGAACGCGGGACGGGCGTCTGCGCGGAGGTGGCGCCGTCTCCGGGCTGCGCAGGCTTTCCGGCCGGGGCTGCGGGCGAAGCAAACCCGGTGGCTGGCAAACCGACGCGCGTACCCGGCAAAGGCGTCCGGACAGGCGAAGAGCCCGGCGTGGGCACACTCGATCCAGCTTGGCCGCCATCCTGGGGTGGCTTCGGGGGGGGTTCGGGTGACATTCTGCAGAAGACTAGGATACACGAGGACCCTGGCGTGCGATACGCACACGCTTTTTCGCGACCCACTCCTCCTCGCGCGAACTACTTGCTTCCCAGCAAACGGGCCTCGACCACCGGCGGATTCGCGAAATCGTTCCACAGGCGCTCGAACAGCTTGCTGTCCGGCTTGCCGTCGAGCACGACGAACCGGTACTTCAGCTTGAGCGGCTGACCACGGCGAACCGCGATCGGACCGTTCTTGCTGGGCGCGAAACCCATGACCGGCTCCTCGGGATCGATGAAGACGGCCTCGGGCCGGTTGCTGTTTTGTGGGTGGGACAGGATAGCCACGCCGGCCAGCTTGCCGCTGCTATGTCCTCCCAGATAGCACCAGCGCGCGGGCGCGCCCTGTGCCCCGGTGCGCGCCTGACCTTCGGACGTCAAGAAGATCGAATGGCCTGCCCCCTGCCAGTCGCGGTTGCCACGCAAGGTGATCCCGCCAAACGGATTCTCACCCAGCGTGGTCTGAGCGGTCAGGACCTCCTGAAGTGACTCTAGATCCAGCACGGTGTAGGGCGCTCGCGCCGAATCACGAAACGCGGTCACCGACCAGCCTTCGCGCAAGACAGTGGCGCCCGGGTGGCCGCCGTCGAGGTTGGAGAAAAACTGATGCGAGCCGAACCCGCCACGAAGCGGCCCGCCCCACAGGGGAGCGACCGACTCCATGGCTGCGCGGCCTTTCTTGAGGCCGACGTCCCAGAGATCGGGATGGCTGCCTTCGAACTCCACCTTCTGCCAGCCGGACCAGATGCCGTGCTGATAGAGCCTGTCCTTGGGATAGTCATCGGTGACCACCACGCCCGCTGGCGAATAGATAGGATGAAGATAGCCATTGCGCCAGTACTCGGGCGGGATGTCCTCGCGCTCGGGCTTGGGCCGGGTCTGATAGGTGAGGATCGGCTTGCCGTCGACGGTCAGCTTGACGCCATCAGGAGCCTGCACGGCCAGCACGCCGCCTTTCCCCGATGCGGCTTCCGGCTCCCCGTCTTCCGCCAGGTAGGTTGCCTGCGCGCCCGCCTTCAGTGCCTTGACCCGGAACACCACCTGCCCGTCCTCCTGCGTCTGCGAGGGCACGCGCGCGCCGTTCGGCTCGCGCAGCGACGCGGAATTGATTGGCGGTGTTCCGGGCAACTGGACGCTCACCACGACGTTCTCGCGCGCCAGCGGACCGGCCTTGACCGCGATCTCCCAGCGCCGATGCAGCCCTGCCGCAGACGCCTCAGGCTGCGGCGAGGGAGGCAGCGGCGAAGTGGTCGCTGAATTGGTTCGCTGCGCGATCTGCTGCGCAGGGTTCGGCTGTGACGGCTTGGATCGACCGCAGGACGAAACGCACAACACGGCAGGGAGAAATGTCAGGACAAGGGTCGAACGAAACATGGCGCGAAAGCTAACCCAGAGAGAGCGTCTCGGGAAGAGCACAGGCGGGCGCACAGTCACTGCCGGCGCACGGCCCGACTTCTTTGTAGCCGGTACGCCAGCAGCCCTACCGCCAGCGTGGCCAAACCCACGAAACTCTCCCGCGGCCGCTCGGCCACGGTGAAGCCCGTGGCGCCGAACACAAAGGCCAGAAACAGGGCCGGCACCCACGGCCAGCCCGGAACCTCCAGGGCCGGACCTCGCTTGTGTCGCTGCCACACCAGGCCCAGCACAGTGGCCGCGGTGACCAGGCTCAGGGTGAAGCCGACATAGGTGAGCAAGCTGGCGAAGGCCGCCGTCCACAGGGCCACCAGGGCGATCGCGGTCTGCACGAGGAGCGCCACCCGCGGGGGCCGGCCCGGCCGCACCGCCAGCACGCGCGGCAGAAAGCCGTCAGCCGCCATGCGCGCCGTGACCTGGGGTCCGGCCATCGCCAGCGACGAGATACAGATCGCGAGCACGAAGGCAACCAAACCTGAAACCACCTTGGCTAGCCGCAGCCCGCCCAGGACCAGGGCGGCGATGCGTCCCACATCGACCTTTCCCGCAAGCAGGGACGCTGGCGCCCCCAGCACAAACACGGCATTCAGCCCAAGGTACAGCACGGTCACCAGGAGGGTTCCTAACACCAGAGCCCGGGGCAGGTTCTTCTTCGGCTGCGCCACCTCGCCGCCCACGTACACAGCCGCGTTCCATCCCTGGTAACTGTAGGACACGATCACCAGAGCCACGCCCAGGCCCGCCAGTCGACCGGGCCCTGCCAGGTTGTGCAACCCCTCATGCACCAACTGCCCCATGCCGAATCCGGTGAACAGCGCGATCACCACGATCTCGATGCCCACGGCGATGATCTGCGCTCGCGCTCCGGCGGTCAGAGAGACCGCGTGCACGGCTGCCGCAACCAGGATGACCGCCGTTCCCGTCAGGCGGGGCGACGCCACAGCAGCGCCTCCGAAGGCGGACACGTACTGCCCGAATGCGTAGGCCAGCGCGCCCATCGGAACAGAGAACCCCACCAGCAGCGAGACCCATCCTGCCAGGTAGCCGAGCGCCGGGTGCAGCGTGCGCGACAGGAACACGTACTCTCCGCCCGATTCGGGGATGTGCCGGGCGAGAGCGCCGTAGCAGAGAGCGCCCAGCAAGGCGACCAGGCCGCCCAGCACCCAGACCAGCAGCACCAGCCAGGCCGAACCCAGATCGGCTATCAGCAGACCGCTGGTGGTGAACACACCCGTGCCCACCATGTTTGCCACGACCAGGGCGGTTGCGCTGGCCAGCCCGAGTCGTCTTTCGCCGTCCATTGCAGTATTGCTACTTGCCTTTGCGCTGCAGGGCCAGCACCAACTGCGCCCAGGCGTCGCGTTCTTCATCCGACGTGAACGAGATCTCCACGCCCGCCACCAGCGCCTTGCGTTTGCCCCCGGCGTGCTTCTCCACGCGAAGGACTTTCCCGATGATGTGACGCGCGCGCCGCGCGACGGTGCCGTCCGGCCCAGGCACGGTCAGATTCACCTCGTCGCCGGCCATGACCGGCAGCGAAGTTTCCAGCAGCATGCCGCCTGCGCCCAGGTTGCGGATGCGCGCTCGCTCATCACCCGGCCTGCCAGCCTCCCGCCCGGATTCACTCCCTGTGGCCAGCGCCGCGGGCAACCGCACGCTGACGCGCGGGTACCGGCGGCGCTGCGCGGTTTCCACCTTGACCAGTCGTTGCAGCGCCGCCGTGACCGGCGGTCCGTTGGCCACGCGCAAGATCGACGTGCGGCCGACGTGACAGCCCATGCGACTGGTGTAGCGAACCACTGCCGCACGCCCTGCCTCGAGCCCCTCCGGGCACGCCGGGAGGTCGGGAAAAGTGAAAATCACCTCACTCCGCCGCAGGCTGAAAACGAATCCACACAGAGCCACCGCAGAGCCATCTGGGAGAATTTCTGCCCATTGTCCGGGGACAAGCTTGGCGTCCAGAGCGATTCTCCTTGGCGGCTGGCAGAGCCTGGGAACCGCTTCAAGGAATCGATTAGGAGCAACGGCGGTCCCTAATTCAACATCGGCTTGTTCGCGCCACTACCTGAGGACGATTCCCCCGCCATCACGAAGGCGCGGAAATCACAGGGCGCGCAAGGCGACATCGGCCAGCTCCTCGTCGGAAAGCTGCACCGGGTTGCCGCGCATGCTGCTGGCGGCCTTGGCCTTGACGACCAGGGCGGGGATCTCGCTGGCCGACAAACCGTGGCGGCCGAGGCCGCGAACCTCAAGCGCCTGGCAGAGATCGCGAACCCAGACCACGCCGGCGTCCGTTTCGGCGCCGTGCCGTCCCGTCACGATCTCGGCGATCTCACGGTAGCGAGCGCGCGCGGGATGCTCGGGCGCACGCGCGGCCAAAGCCCGCAGGTTCGCTTCCATCACCGGCGCCAGCAAGGCCGCACAGATCGCCCCGTGGGGGACGTGCAACATCCCGCCCAGGGGAGCAGCGAAGCCGTGCACGGCGCCCAGGCCTCCATTGGCCAGGCACAGTCCGCCACACAGGCTCGCGAGCATCAGGTCCTCGCGTGTGTCCACCGGCAGCCCCGAGCTGTATGCCCGACGCAACGCCCGCGCCGAACGCCGCAGCCCTTCCGCGCCCAGCGCATCGGTCAAGGGATTGGCCCTGCATGAAACCAGTGACTCCAGCAGGTGCGACAGGGCGTCCAGGCCGCTGCACGCCACCACCGATCCAGGCAAGCCTTCCAGCAGATCCGGATCGAGCACCGTGAGAATGGGAAGCAGGTGCGGACTGCGCAGGCTGACCTTGACCCTGGCAGCCGGAACCCCGATAACCGCGTTGCGGGTCACTTCGGCGCCGCTGCCGGCCGTCGTAGGGATGGCCACAAAGGGCAACGGCCGCTCCAGCAGAGGCTGCCCACTGCCCACCACCTCTAGATAGTCGAACAGGTCGCCTCGGTTGGTGGCCAGCGCGGCCACGGCCTTGCCCGTGTCCATGGCGCTGCCCCCACCCATCCCGACCACCGCGTCGCAGCCCTGGCGCCCAATCTGGGCCCGACCAGCCGACACCGATTCCACCGTGGGCTCGTGGTCCACGGCCAGCACCACCGACTCGATGGCGGCGGCGGCCAGCAACGATCGCAAGCGATCGGCGCCCGGGCCTGGCAGATTGGTCGCCAGCAAGACGCGGCGCACGCCCTGGGCGCGCAGTGCCGCGGGCACCTCCGCCAGCTTGCCTGAACCAAACAGCAGCCGCGTAGCGGTCGCGAACTCGAAGCTCACCACGTCGCATCCTCGGTGACGTTGAAATATTTCGTGCTCGTGCGCGGCTGAGCCATCATGGATGCCACCGTGTCGCGCCACTTCTGATAGTGAGCGGTTTCCTTGTGCGCGGCCGCACCCGCCGGCCCGTGGTAGACCTCGATGAGCACGAAGTGTGTTGGGTCGTCGATGTCCTGCACGACGTCGAAACGGGCCACCCCGGACTCCTTCACGCTCTCCTGGGCATTGGCCAGCGTGGCTAGGCGAAATGGCTCAATCATGTGAGGCTGGACGCGGACCTGGACGAGCACGACCTGGAGAGTGTTGGGCATGGCCAGAGAATAGCGCGCCCTTCCTGAAACCGTATCACCAGAACGAGCATCATAAAGATGCCGCAGTTCATGGCCAGAGGTTCATTGCTGCGGAGCACAGAGAGGAAGATCCCGTTTGCTAGAAGAGGGACAGATGGAGCTCTCAGGCAAGCAGTGTGTGCCGTGCGAAGGTGGCGTTCCGACACTCAGCGCCGACAGGGTGGGTGAGTTGCTGCGCGAGATACCCGGCTGGCGGGTGATCGACGACCGCAGCACTTTGAGCAAGGAATTTCGCTTTGCCGACTTCGCGGGCACTATGATGTTCGTGAATCAGATGGCTGCCCTGGCCGAAGAGCAAGGTCATCACCCTGACTTTTGCGTCCACTACGATAGGCTCGAAGTCAAGCTGACCACGCACGCCATCCACGGACTATCCGAAAACGACTTCATCGTGGCGGCCCAACTGAACGACCTGGCCTCCACCACAAAATAAGGGAGATTAGCCGTGCCCGACACCACAAAAAAATAAGGGAGATTAGGCCGTGCCCGACACCACAAATGCGGTAGCTTTGCAAGTGATGGAGACTCAATCGTGGCCGACGTCGGCTCTTCCTGTCGAAGACTTGGAGGCTTCGGGCTTTCGACTGGTCGAGGTCAAGGTCTTTAGCGCCACCAAACGCAAAGACCGAGACCGCCTCGACGAGGTGGCCACGGCCTGGTTGCAGGACCACCAGAACTTCGACCGTCTGACTGCGCGGGTGACGCTGTCCTCGGACCTGGAATACCACTGCTTGTCCATCACTTTCATGGGCTGGCAGCGGATCTAGTAAGGCGTTGCCTCAAAACAGGGAGGGATCTGTGCCCTGTCGGTTGTGGCGAAGCGGCCGGACTTGCTCTTGCGCGCAAGGCAGGGCAGGTTAGCGACTTCCTCCCACCCCTAACCGAAGGAAGCCGGTTTCGTGCAAGCACTCATCGATCTGTTTGGCAAGATCTACAACGTCCAGAAGATCGTCGAGTTGGGTGGGATGTTCGCCCTGGTCGCGGTGGTCTTCGCCGAGACGGGTCTCCTGGTGGGATTCTTCCTGCCCGGCGATTCGCTGTTGGTGACAGCGGGCGTGTTCTGCACCTCCGCGAACCCGACTCATGCACCCGTGCTCAACATTTTCTGGCTCAACCTGGCCGTCGCCGTCGCCGCCGTGGCGGGCGATCAAGTGGGCTTCTTCATCGGCCGCAAGACCGGTCCGAAAATCTTCAAACGGGAGAGCTCGCTCTTCTTCAACAAGAAGCACCTCATCCGCACCCACGAATTCTATGAACGCCACGGTGGCAAGACCATCATCATGGCGCGCTTCATACCCATCATCCGCACCTTCGCCCCGGTGGTGGCCGGCGTGGGTCAGATGAACTATCGCCGCTTCGTCAGCTACAATGTTTTCGGCGGCGTCGGCTGGGTGCTGAGCATGACCTTGCTCGGCTACGGCCTGGCGAACGTCTGGCCTGACGTGACCAAGCATATCGACAAGCTGATCATCCTGATCATCTTCCTGTCGCTCCTGCCTGGTATCATCGCCTACGCGAAGAATTATCTGGCCAACCGAAAAAATGCCCCGAACACCGTCTGACAAGAAGACCCCCGCGCGCAGGGCACAGCCCGCGGCTGCGCTGCCACGGCCCGCCCGGACGCCGCCACCGCCGCGGGTGGCGTTCCCCAAGAAAAACCAGCAGCCCACGCCAGCGGCCTTCACCGCGCGCCTGCCGCTGGCCCTGGGCAAGCGCTTCGAGGCGGCGCGCAGCTTCCTGCTCAAGCAGAAAGAAGTGGTCGAGGACGTCACCTTCTACGGCCCGTCGACCGGATGGGCCTTGCGCTACCTGTGCGGCGGCAAGCATCTCTGTGCCCTGCTCCTGCACAGTGATCTCCCGGTGGCCATCGTGTCGCTGGACGCAGCGGCCAGCGCGGCGGTGGATTGGCAAGCCCTCTCGCCGGTCGGCCAGCGCGCGCAGAAGGCGGCGCATGGCAGCCCGTCGCAGCTCTGGCTCGACATTCCGCTGGCTGGCACAGGCGCCGCGGACTTCAAGATGATCGTTCGCGCCAAGCTGGCGACCATGACGACTTGAGAAACCCGGTCGACAGCGGCGACATCTAATACGGATTAGGTCGAATGGCTGACTTCGGCGCTGTTTGTGTCCTCATCGCCTTGGTGGTGGCAACCTATGCTGGCGCGGCCTCACTGCTGGGTGCCCGGCGGAGCAACCCGCGGCTGCTCGAATCCGGACGGGCCGCAGTCTACGCCCTGGCCGCAGTGCTGGGCCTGGCCAGCGTGGCCATGGTGCAAGCGTTCGTTTCGGGCGACTACAGCATCAAGTACGTCCAGCACTACTCCGACGCGCAGGCTCCGCTGGCCTACAAGATCTCGGCGTACTGGGGCGGGCTGGATGGATCCATGCTGTTCTGGGTCTCGCTGCTCGCCGTGTTCGCAGCCATCGTCGTGTACAGCAACCGGCACCGCCAGCGCGAGATCCTGCCCTACGCCATCGCGGTGATGGCCACGGTCTCCGACTTCTTCCTTTACCTCATCATCTTCGAAAAGAACCCCTTCGATACCTTTTTGGTAGAAGTGCCAGCCGCAGGCCAGGGGCTGAATCCTCTTCTGCAGAACCCGTACATGGTCACCCACCCACCGGCGCTCTACGCCGGATTCGTGGGTCTGACCATCCCCTTTGCCTTTGCCATGGCGGCGCTCATTTCGGGCCAGCTTGACGACGCCTGGCTGGCAGCGATTCGCCGCTGGGCGCTCGCCTCCTGGTTCCTGCTGACGCTCGGCCTGGTGCTGGGCATGATCTGGGCCTACGAGGTGCTGGGCTGGGGCGGTTTCTGGGCCTGGGATCCGGTCGAGAACGCGGGCCTTCTGCCCTGGTTGACCGCAACGGCCATGCTGCATTCGATGAAGGTGCAGGAGCGGCGCGGACTGCTGCGCCGCTGGACCTTCGTCCTGGTCATCCTGACTTTCTTCCTCACCATCTTCGGCACCTTCATGACCCGCTCGGGCATCGTGCAATCGGTGCACGCCTTTGGCAAGGACACGCGGCTGGCCTGGATCTTCACCATCTTCATGGGCCTGGTCCTGCTCTTCAGTTTCGGTCTTCTGTTCGCGCGCCTGTCGGCCCTGCGGCCGTCGCGGCCGCTCGATTCGTGGCTGTCGCGCGAGGCGGCGACGGTCGCGACCAACTGGCTGTTCGTGCTGGCCGCGCTGGTGCTGATGTTCGCCACTTTGTTCCCCACCTTGTCGGAAGCCCTAGGCCGCGAGCGCATCAGCGTGGGCGCGCCGTTCTTCAACCGCTGGATGGTGCCCATAGGAATTGCGCTCCTGCTCCTCACCGGGTTGTGTTCCATTCTGGCGTGGCGCCGGACAGCGCCGGCAGAACTACGCCGGCGCCTCATCGCGCCGGTGGTCGCGGGCATAGTCACGGCCGGGGCCTGCGTCGCCGGTGGTCTGGGTTCGTCCAAGGGCGCGCTGCTCTGCCTCGGCCTGTCGGGCTTCATCGCCGCAGCCGTGGTGCAAGAGATCGGCCGCGGCATGTGGAGCCGCAAACACGGCACGGGCCCGGCGTTGGTCGCTCCGCTCGGAGCGCTGCTTTTCCGCATCCGCCGCCCCTACGCTGGCTATCTCGTCCATCTCGGCATCGCCCTGATGTTCGTTGGCTTCGCCGGCCAGGCATTTCAGCGCGAGGAATCGGTGGTCCTGTCAGTGGGGCAGACGCACAGCTTCGGCAAATACGGCATCCGACTTGACGGATTTTCCCGGACGGAAGACCGCCAGAAGAAGATGGTCACCGCCGAACTCACGGTCCTGCTCGACGGCAAGCCCGCAGGCCAGCTCCTGCCGGCACGCTGGGTGTACGACAAGCGGCCCGACGAGCCGGCCACCCAGGTCGCCATCCTGCGCGGCCTGGTCGAGGATCTCTATGTCACCATGGGCAAGCACGACCTGGACGAGGGCACGGCTGCCCTCAAGCTTGTCAGCAACCCGCTGGTCGACTGGATGTGGCTGGGCTTTCTGCTCATGGCCGCAGCGACGCTGCTCGTGCTCCTACCCGACGGCCGATCGACTCGCGCCGCGTCCTGCGCTCGTTTTTCGTCGAGCGGCGTGATCATCACGCTTCTCGGCGCAGCCGTCGTTCTGGTCTTTGGCGTCGTGGTCGTGCGGCTGCCCTTGCGGGCACCGCTGGCGATACTTGTGCTAGGCGGATTCATTCTTGGCCTGACCGCGCTGGCTTTGTATCGCGTGCTGTATCCGCTGCTGCGGGAGGAAGCCAGCACCAGCGAAGAACGCCGCGCCTTCATCGAAGAAGAACTGCAGGCGCGACTGCAGTCCGCTGCGGAGACGTCGGAATGAATGGACGGTCGTGCTGGTTGGTGTTAACGGCGCTGCTGCTCTCAGCCGGGATCGCCGGCGCGCAGCCGCCAGGCGAGGCGGGCGATGCACAGGCCATGGCGGCGCGGCCTCTCATGGTGGGCGACCTGCCGTTGGGCACCGTGACCGTGCGGGTGGGACGCGGCTCGCTGTCAAATGCCGCGGTGGGGGTCGACGTCGTGGCCTCAGTGACCGCTCCGGGTGGCACGCCCAGCAAGCGCACCGAGAAGACCAAGTCGGATGGGCGCGCGACCTTCTCCGCGCTGCCGGTCGGTGCCGAATTTCGCGCCGAAGCCGTGGTCGATGGCGAACGCCTGCAGACCGCGTCCTTCGCCATCCCCGCCGAAGGGGGCACGCGCCTCATGCTGGTCTCCAAGCCGGACCAAAGCGCAGGGGCAGCCGCGCCGGCGAACCCGCACGCGGGCGCGCACGAACATGGAGGCACGGCCGAGATGGCCGTCGGCGCTCTCACGGGCACGGTGGCGCCCAGGGATGATCTTGCCGCGGGAACGGTGGAACTCCGCTTGGTCGGCTCCGACAGCGCGCCCATCACAGGCCAGGAGGTGAGGTTGGGCCACAGCGCCGGCAGGGCCGACGCCTTGGCGTTCGTGGCTAGCAACTCCGACAAGAACGGGCTGGTGCGTTTCCAGAGGCTGGAAACCGGCGGGCTGCACACGTATACAGCCATCGTCGACCGCGAGGGCCTGCGGCTGAGCAGCGCAGGCTTTCGCCTGCCCGATGATCACGGCGTCGCCGGTGAGCTACTGGTACCCGGCCACACCAGCGACCCATCGGTCTTGCAGGTGTCCAGCTCGTCGAAGCTGCTGGTGGACCTGCGCGAGGACGCGCTGGTGGTCATGGAGAATCTGGTGCTCAACAACACATCCGACCGGATCTTCCGCGCCGGCGCCGGCGGTCTTGCTATCCCGCTTCCGGCAGTGGCCAACAACGTGACCGCCATCGAGGGCGGCGCGCGCCTGGAACTGGACAACGGCTCGGCCCTGTCTCTGCGGGAAGCAATCCCGCCGGCGAAATCACACGGCATCCCAGTGCAGGCCCGCTTCGGGTTCTTCCTGCCCACCGCCGGCGAAGGCAGCATCACCATTCGCCAGCCCGTGCCGCTCGGGATTGACAGCCCGGTGGTCATGGTGCCGGAGGCGGATCACCTGACCCTCACCGCGCCGGGTCTGCAGGCCCTGGCTCCCCAGACCGACGATCGAGGAGCACGCATGCTGATCTTCCAGCTCGCCAGCGTGCCTCGCAACGGGATCCTCACCATCACCGTGTCCGGCCTGCCCGCGCGTTCACGTCTGGGGCAGATCATCGCGACGGCGCTCGTCGCCGCGCTGATCTTCGCGGTGGTACTCGGCTGGCGACGGCCGAAAGTCGAGAGACGACCGGGAGCCAAAGATCTGGGAAGTCGCCGCGATCGGCTCTTCGCTGAGCTGGCCAACGTGGAACGCGCGCGTCGGGCCGCTGGACCCGACGATGCGCAGCTCGCCCAGCGGCGGGCTGATCTCGTGGCTGCGCTCGAGGCGGCTGACCGCGCGAGCCCTGCCGCCAAATCTTCGTGAAGCCATGAGCGAGCGTGTGCTACGGCTGATGAACGTCGGCAAGACCTTTGGCCGGCACCGCGCGCTTGCCGATGTCTCGTTGACCTTCGTCCCCGGTCAGGTGGCAGCGGTTCTGGGCCCCAACGGCGCCGGCAAGTCCACCCTGCTCGGTCTGCTCTCGACGCTGTCGCAACCGTCGCAGGGCCGCATCATGCTGGGCGATGAACAACTGTCGCGCCACAGCCCTTTGCGCGCCAGCATCGGCTACGTCGGTCACGAGCCGGGCGTGTACGGAGATCTCTCGGCTCGGCACAACCTGCGCCTGTTTGCCTCGCTGTACGGAATCGCAAGCGCCGAGCGCCGCATCGACGAGATGCTGGCGCGCGTGGGCCTGGATGCCGTCCGGTGCGAGACGGCTGCACGGACCTTCTCGCGCGGGATGTTGCAGAGACTGGCGCTGGCGCGCGCCCTGCTCCACCAGCCCGACATCCTGCTCTTCGACGAGCCAGGGTCCGCGCTCGATCCCGCGGGCGTCGCGTGGCTGGCAGGCGAGCTGGCTCGCGAGCGCGAAGCCGGCCGCCTGGTGGTGCTGGTGACTCATGACTTGGCGGCGGCCGCTGCCGTGGCCACGCACGTGGTGGTCCTGCGCCGCGGTCGGGTGGCGAGCGACCAGACACGCGCGAGTTTCTCCCCCGACGAGGTTCGCGCGATCTACGAGGAGGCCACCCGTGGCAAGGCCTAACTGGGCGTCCCAAGCCGCGCGCGTCGCGTGGAAGGATCTGCACATCGAGGGACGCAGCCGCGAGGTGCTCTACACCATGGGCTTCATGGCAGCGCTGGTGGTGCTGGTGTTCTCCTTCGCTTTCATCTCCGGGCAGGAAGTCACGGTTGGCCCCGACGCGGTCGCCGGCATTCTGTGGGTCGCGGTGCTGTTCTCGGGCACGGTGGCCCTGTCCCGCATCTTCGACCGCGAACGCGAGAGCGAGGCCATCCGTTCGCTGCTGCTGTCCCCGGTCCCGCGCTCGGCGATCTATGCGGGCAAGCTGGCAGCCACCGCAGTCATCATGTTCCTGGTGGAATTGTTGCTGACCCCTTTGCTCGCGGCGCTCTTCTCCGCCGCCATCGGGCCGCACGCGCTCTGGCTGGGACTGCTGCTTTTCCTTGGAACCGTCGGTTTCTGTTCGGTGGGTGTGATCTTCTCCGCCGCGCTTCTGCGCGCCCGCAGCCGCGACGCGCTTCTAGGCGCCCTGCTCTTTCCCATCGTGATCCCGGTGCTGCTGGCGGCCAGCCGTGCCACGGCCACTCTGCTCGACCCGGCAGCTCCGGATCTCGATCCCGCGATGTTCTGGACGCGTTTTCTCGTGGCCCTGGACGTGGTGTTCGTGGTGGTCGGGCTGTGGTCCTTTGAACCAGTCGTGATGGGAGAGTGAGCTATGTCTTCCAGAATGTCTTCGTCCCTCAAGTCCAGCACCGCCTTCGTGGTGGGTCTCTTGCTGACCATGCACGGGTTCTTCGTCGTGACCTTCCTGGTCGCCAACGCGCCGCTGGAAAAGACCATGGGCATCGTGCAGAAGATCTTCTACTTCCACGTGCCTTGCGCCTGGCTACTCATGCTGTCCACCTTCGTGTGCGCGGGCGGCAGCCTGGCGTACCTGTTTCGCGGGTCGGAACGCGGCGATCGGCTGGCCCTGTGCAGTGCCGAGTTGGGCGTGCTGTTTGGCCTGTGCGTGATGGTGACCGGTCCGCTGTGGGCGCGGGCGGCGTGGGGCGTGTTCTGGACCTGGGACGTACGCCTCACCTCCTCGCTGTTGCTCTGGCTGATGCTGATCGCGTATGGGCTGGCGCGACGCTATGGCGGCGAAGGCGGACGCCGGCTGGCCGCGGCCATGGCCCTGTTCGCGGCGGCGGATGTGCCTCTCGTCTATCTCAGCGTCAACGTCTGGCGCACCCTGCACCCGACGACCAAGGTGGTTTCGTCGTTGGCCCCGGGGATGCGCTTGCCCTTCTTCTTGTCGCTGGCCATCTTCAGCGCCTTATGGGGCGTGCTGCTGACCTTGCGCATGCGTGTCGAGCGCGCCCATGCGCGCCTGGTGGAACTGACGATCGCCGTCGAGGATGCGGAAGGAAGGTCACCATGACTTACGTTGCCCTGGCTTACGGTTTCATTTGGGGTGCGGTGTTCACCTACATCGCGCTAATCGGGCGGCGCGTGGCGCGCATCGACGCCGAGATCGAAGATCTGCGCCAGCGGGTCAAGCCCAGCGCCTAGATCTTCTCGGCGGGTCGCGCGTTCAAAGTCCCCAGATCCCCCGGCCAGATCACCCCGGGGACAGGAGGCCCGCCATGCGACGCGCGCACCCGTCCAAGGAAGCCGTGCTCTGCCTTGTCACGTTCCTTTGCGCCGAAGGATCACCCCCGGCCGCCCAGCCCGACCGTGCGATAAGTGCACGGCCGGCCGGCCCGATCAGCGACCGTCGGCAAGTTCCGCCCGACCCGCTGGCCGGTCTGCCCGAGGAAGAGCCGGTCCAGCGGCGACGCAGCCGCGACAGAGAAAAAAACGGACAGGGTGCGGGAAGCAAGACGACATGCAGGCTTGAGGCAAGACCCGAGAGCGATCGCGAGGTGGGGGATCTGCGTGCGGCGGTCGCCGTCATTCAACGTGGGCCACGGACAGCCCCCTGCCCTTCCGCACAGATGGCCAATCCCCTGCGTCTGCGCCTCTCCATCGACAGCGCGGGAAAAATCACCGCGGTCGAGAGACTGTCGGGCGACAAGAAGCTGGCCGACGATCTGATGCGCAAGCTGGTGGGACAGGTCTCCCTGTCAAAGGTCACCTCGGCCACCGCCGGCGTCGCCCAGATCAGCCTCCGGCGGGCTGCACGCTGACGCCCCCAGGAGACCAGCCTACGAGCCGCTGCACACCACAGCTCATGCCTTACCCCGCAGAAGTGCCTTGAACCCAGCTTTGTCGAAATGCTCGTCCTTGGTGAGCGCCTCCCGCAGGCGACGGGCTTTCATCGTCTGAAAACTCAGGCAATCCGTGAACGACCATCCCTGATCGATGTGCTTGGCCATGAAAGCCGCAGCCCGGACAAACACTTCGGGACTCGTCCAGTCGACCACGCACGCCTTCGATTGCAGGGTGGATTGGAGAAAGCCCTCCACCAGATGCCCGAAGCCGCGAGCGACCAGCAAGGTCGCTGTCTCGTCGAGCACGTAGTCGGTCGTCACGAACTTCGCACGGCGGCGCTGCGCCTGTTGCAGAATCCCAGCCGCTCGTTCGTGCATCTCTTCTCGCTCCACGAGCAGCGCGTAGAAGCCGCTGGTGTCGACGAATGTTTCAGAGGCCATAGACGATGTCGTCGATCTGGCGGTTCGTCAGAGAGGACCCTCGACGTTTCGAAAGCTCACCCAGCCGGTAGAAGGGATCGTCGGCCTCCACCGTCGGGGGTCGGATCGGTTCGAGCCGAAGTGCCGGACGTCCGCGATACGTGAGCACGATGGCTTCGCCGGCACGCACCTGTCCCACGATCTGCTTTGCGTGGACTCGCAGATCGAGCATGGAAACTGTCTTGCCAACCGGCATGAGATGAAGTTTAAGTTGAAGTTGATCTTGAGTCAATCCGGACCCACGACGACCACGACCTTCCGCCGGCTGGCGCGCGACTACGCCCGCGCGCCCGGGTGAATGGCGCTGCTGACCAGGAAGCGGCTGGCGCCGATGAGCGGCGCGCGCGCATCGAGCGCCACCCGCACCGGCAGGTTCTTCGCCCATTCCGAAAAACGTCCCTTGTCGGCCAGGGCTGCCAGAAAGGATCCTTCCTTGAGCGCCGGCAGGATCTTCGGGGCGATGCCGCCGCCGATGATCACGCCGCCCGTGGTCAGCCCCTTGAGCGCCAGGTTCCCGGCCTCGGCGCCCAGCACCGCACAGAACATGCGCAGGGCCTGCACGCACACCGGATCGCGGTTGGCCAGGGCGGCTGCCGAGATCGCCGCATTGGGATCGCCGCTGCCAAGTTGTTCGGCCAGCCAGGGCGGCTCGCGGCTCGTGGCCTCGTTGCGCAAGCAGCGATACAGGTTGCCGATGCCGGCGCCCGAAAGGATGCGCTCGTAGCTGACGTGGCCGCCCAGGACCGCCCGCAGGTGGCGCAAAAGAACGATCTCGTCGTCGGTGCGCGGGGCGAAGTCGGCGTGGCCGCCTTCCGACGGGATAGCGTGGTACTGCTTGCCGTCGAAGTGGAGCAGGGCCTCACCCAGGCCCGTGCCGGGCGCGATGACCGCGATGTCGCCCCGGGCGCCAGCCTTCCCAGGCTGCAGCACTTCAAAATCCTGGGACGCCAAAAACAACATGCCGAAGGCGGCGGCCTCCAGGTCATTGAGCAAGCGCACGCGCGGGGCGCGTAGGCCCTTGGCCAGATGTTCCTCATCGAGCAACCAGGGCAGGTTGGTCAGCCGAGCCCGGCCGCCCTCGACCGGCCCGGCCACGCCAAAGCAGGCGCCAGTCAGCGTGGGCCGTTCGCTGGCCGAGAGGAACTCGTCCACCACCGCCTCGATCGAGTGGTATTCGAGGCTGGGAAAGGTGGCCTCGCGCACGCAGCGCAGATCCTCGCCCTCCTGGCCCACCTGCTCGAAGAGCGCGAGCACGGTCTTGGTTCCGCCGATGTCGCCAGCAATGATCATGGCCGCCAGGGTAGCACTGTCCTTCTCGGCCGCGAAGTCATGGCAATCGACTTCGGAGGCCGTGATGACATTTCGCGCTAAGGTGGCGCGGCTCCGGTTAGCCTCGGTGCCGGTTCTGTGGTATGGAAGCGGCGCACCGACGGACACCTACATCAACCTCACGAAGCACGTGTGACTGTGGAGCAACCGGGAAGAATAGGAGTCGACATCGGCGCCGTATCGCTCAAGGCGGTCCGGATCGACGGTGCTGGCAAGGTCGTTCAGTCCTTCTACGCCCGACACAAAGGCGAGCCGGCTCCCGTGCTCGAGCGCGCCCTGCGCGAGCTGGACCTGGCGCCCGGGGACGCCATCGGCTTCTGCGGGCTGAATGCGACCCGCTTCTGCGAGGCCTTCGAGACCCGGCGGCTGGACATTGCCGCCTGCCAGATTCGCGTCGTGCACGCCCTGTTCCCCGAGGTTCGCAACATCATCGACATCGGCGGCGGCTCGGTGACGCTGGTGCAGCTCGACGCCCAGGGGCACTTCCAGAACTACGCCACCAACTCCATGTGCGCGGCAGGCACCGGATCCTTCCTCGACGAGCAGGCCGCGCGCCTGGGCCTGGATTGCAGCGATCCGGCCTTGGTGGGCAGCGTGGCCGAGCCGCCCTCCATCGCCACCCGCTGCTCGGTGTTCGCCAAGAGCGACCTGATTCACCGCCAGCAAGAGGGCTACAGCAAGGCCGCCATGTGGTCCGGGCTGTGCCGGGGCATGACCCGCACCTTGATCGGAACCCTGCTGCGGGCGCGGCCCCTGGATGCCCCGACCGCGATCATCGGCGGGGTAGCGCTCAACGGCGAGGTTCTGCGCTGGCTGGACGCGGCCTTCCCCAATTTGCTGCGCGTGCCGGCCTCGCCCCATCTCGTGGCGGCCACCGGCGCCGCTGCCCTGGGCGCGGTTCCGCGGCGGCTGCCCTCGCGCGAGTCACTCCATCGCATTGCCACGGCCAGCGACGTGGAATACCACCCCTGGCCGCTCACGCTGGAGAAGTCGAAGTACCCCGATTTTCGCCTGGCCGAGTCCTACACCGACCCGGAGGGCAACGAGGTGCGCGTGGTTTCCTGGCCCGCGGGCCAGACCTTGCGCGTGTACCTGGGCATCGACATCGGCTCGACCAGCACCAAGCTGGCGCTGGTCAACGACAAGGACGAACTGCTGGTCGACGTGTACCGCAAGACCGGCGGCGATCCCATCGGTGCCACGCAGAAGCTGTGCCGCGCCCTGCGCGAGCTCGAGGCCAAGAAGGGCGCGCGCATAGAAGTGCTGGGCGCCGGGACCACGGGCAGCGGCCGCAAGATCGTGGGCGAGGTGATCGGCGCGGACGCCATCATCAACGAGATCAGCGCCCATGTGGCGGGCGCCACCTTCACCGATCCCACGGTCGACACCATCTTCGAAATCGGCGGCCAGGACGCCAAGTACATGCACATCGTCGACGGCCACATCCGCGACGCCAACATGAACTACGTGTGCGCCGCCGGCACCGGCTCGTTCGTCGAGGAACAGGCCAACAAGCTGGGCTACAAGGTGGCCGAAGTGGGCCAGGCCGTGCTGGGGGTGAAGCCCCCGCGCGCCACCGACCGATGCACCGTCTTCATGGAGCAGGACGTGGTGCGCTTCATCGAGGCCGGCGCCAGCCGACCCGAGGCCCTGGCCGCGGTCATGGTCGCGGTGGCCAAGAACTACCTCAACAAGGTGGTGGGCAACCGCCACCGCAACCGCAACCGCATCATGTTCCAGGGCGCCACCGCGCGGAACAAGGCCCTGGTGGCCGCGTTCGAGCGCCTGCTCGACGTGGAGGTCGTGGTATCGCCCTACTGCCACGTGATGGGTGCCTTTGGCGTGGCCCGGCTGGTGCGCCAGACCATGGCGGAACAGAGCGTGAGTTCGTCGCGCTTTCGTGGCCTCGACCTGGACAAGCGCAAGATCGTCCTGCGCAAGGAAACCTGCGACCTCTGTCAGAACGACTGCACCATCACCTTTGCCGAGATCGAGGGTGTGACGGGCTCGCCCTCGTGGGGCTACATGTGCGGCCGCGATCCCGGCGAGCAGAAGGTGCGCAAGAGCCCGTATGATCGGGCCCTGCGCCTGCGCCAGCGTCTGTGGCGCGAGGGTGGCGCCGGCGTGAAAGTTCCGGACAAGGCGCCGGTGGTGGGCCTGCCCCAGGCGCTGCTGACCTACACCTACTATCCGCTGTGGCAGCGTTTCTTCAATACACTGGGCTTCCGCGTGCAGCTTTCCGGCCAGACTACCGACGAAATCCGCGAGTTGGGCCCGCGCATGGCGGGCGCCGACTTCTGCTTCCCGGCCAAGCTGGCGCTGGGCCATGTGGCCAAGCTGGCGGTCACCGACGGAGTTGACTTCGTGTTCGTGCCGCATTTGAAAAACACGCCGGCCAACGAAGAGACCACGGGCACGGCGGTGTGCCCCTACGTGCAGGGAACCGCGGCGTGCAGCCGCACGGCCCTGGCCATGAACCACATGGACGCCTCGCGCATCCTGTCGCCTCTGGTCGACATGCGCATGCGCGAGCGTGACATCATCAAGACCCTGTCCGACGAGCTGGCCAAGCCGCTCGGGCGCTCGTCGCGCGACATCCGGCGCGCCTGGCACGCTGGCCTGGAGGCGCAGGATCGTTTCGAGCAGCGCTGCCAGGAGGAGGGCGCCAAGATCCTTGCCGAGGCCACCGCCAAAAACGAGAAGATGATCCTGCTGGTGGGCCGGCCCTACAACAACTACGACGGCGGCGCCAACCTGGGCCTGCCGCAGAAGATCGCGGACATGGGCCGCACGGTCCTGCCCATGGACTTCCTTGCGCCGGATCTGTCGCGGCTGGGCTTGCGCTATCGCAACGCCTTCTGGAGCTACGGCCAGAAGATCCTGGCCGTGCTGGAGCAGGCCGTTGACCATGATCTGCTCGACGTCGTGTACCTGACCAACTTCTCCTGCGGGCCGGACAGCTTCCTGCTCAGCTTCGCCGAAGAGATCATGGGCCGCCGCCCGCTGCTCATGCTGGAACTCGACGAGCACGGCGCCGACGCCGGCTACATGACCCGGCTGGAGGCGTTCTTCGATGTCTTGCGCCGGCCGCGGCCCGAGCGCGGGCCACGTGCGCGCGAGCACGTCGAGCCCACCGACCTGCGCGGCCGCACCATCTGGATCCCGCCCATGCACCAGTTCGGCACGCGCCTGGTGGCGGCGGCCTTCCGGCAACACGGCTTCGACGCGCGCACCTTGCCCGACGAGAACAAGGAGTCGTTCGATCTGGGCCGCTCGCTCACGCGCGGCTCCGAGTGCCTGCCCTGCGCGCTCACCATCGGGACGCTGCTCAAGACGCTGCGCCAGCAGCCGGCCGGCGGCCGCCACGCTTTCTTCATGCCCAGTTCCAAGGGCCCGTGCCGCTTCGGCCAGTACACCGTCCTGCACCGGCAGATCCTGGACCGCGAGGGCTTCGAGGACGTGGCCATCCTGGCCCCCGCGTCCAACAACGCCTACCAGGGGCTGGACAGCCAGATGCGGCGCTCGCTGTTCAAGGCCATCGTGTGTTCGGACATCATCCTGAAAGCCCAGTGCAAGGTGCGACCCTACGAGGTCAACGCGGGCGAAACCGATCGCGTGGTGGCCGAAATGGCCGATGCGGTTGCGCGCGCGCTGGAAACCGACGCGGATCTACCGGCCGTCATCCGCGAGGGCATTGGCAAGATCGCCGCCATCCCCGTGGCGGGGCCGCGCAAGCCCCTGGTCGGCATCGTTGGCGAGATCTACGTGCGCAACAACGTCTACGCCAATGAAGACGTGATCAGCGCCATCGAGATGTTTGGCGGCGAGGCGTGGATGATCCCCATCACCGACTGGATCCTCTACACCTCGTCGATCGAGAACTATATGGAGGAGTTCCCCTCGACCATCATGTCGTGGGAAAAGGCCGACACCTTCGTCACCTACCACTGGATGCGGCACTGGGAGCAGAAGCTCATGCGCGCGGCCAGTCCCTTCCTCGACGACCGGCACGAACCGCCCTTCCAGGAGTGCATGAAGCTGGCCACGCCCTACATGGCGTTCTATTGCGGCGGCGAGGGCAAGCTGTCAATCGGACGCGCCATCAAGTTCGCGCAACAGGGCGCGGCCATGGTGGTGAACTGCGCGCCGTTTGGCTGCATGCCCGAGACCGTGGCCACCGCCGTGTTCGGCCGCGTGTCGGCCGACGTCGACATGCCCATCGTCAGCCTGTTCTACGACGGCAGCGGCGGACAGAACCGGCGCCTGGAGGTTTTCCTCAACAACGCCGTGGGCGGCAAACGCGCAAGTGGCCGCACCAGCATCGTCGGCGACGTGCAACCGGCGCCCTGGCGCCCCGGCGACAAGCTGGTGCCCGTGCAGAACCTGACCGCGCGCGTGCGCACCGGCGGCAACGCGGGCGAGTCGGCGTAGGGATCGAAGTTGCAAAGGCCGGGGCTGTAACTGCGAACTCGCGGCCAGCCGGTGCCCGTCACCGCTGTGGCTACCTGGGCAAGCTTCCGCTGCCGCGTGCGCCCTCCGTCCTGGTTCCCGAGGAACGCCAGCGCCACCAGATTCAGCCGCTTTCGCTCGACGAGGCCGCCGCCCTTTTCTGCGCCAAGCTGCCTGAGCTACACAAGGATCCATTCGATCGCATGCTGGTCTGTCAGGCCATTGTTGGCGGACTGACCCTGCTCACCCCCGATCCACTGGTCACGCAATATCCGGTGGCCACCGTCTGGTGACCAGGACGCGGGTTTGCCCGCGCATGGCGGTTTCGCACAGGCCGCATCCGTGGTGGGGTTCATGGCAAGACGGTCAGCCTGGGTGAGGCCGGGCCAACAGCTTTCGCACGGCCACCCGCAGCGCCTCTGGATCGTATGGTTTGCGCAAGATCGTGTCGTTGGGGGTCATCTCGGCCTTGGCCCCCAGCGATTCCGCGGCGTAGCCGCTCGCGAACAGCACCGGAATCTCCGGGCGAAGGGAGCGGCAGCGGGCGGCCACTTCAAACCCGCTCAGCCTGGGCATCATGACGTCGAGGAAGAGCAGGTCGAACTGTCCAGGATCGGCGGTGAAGCGATCGACCGCCTGCTGTCCGTCGACCACGGCAATCACGCGCGCGCCGATGAGGGCGAGCACCTTTTCCGCGACCCGGCGGACCGCATCGTTGTCTTCCGCGAGCAAAATCGTGGCCACGACTGGCTGCGCGCCGTCCGTGGCCGGCTCGGGGGCCGGCGCGACCGTCGGCATCGGCTCGCCGGTCTCGCAAGGGAGCAGCACCACAAACTGGGTGCCCCGGCCCGGCTCGCTGCGGGCTGCGATGTGCCCGCCGTGCTGCCGGATGATGCCGTACACCACCGCCAACCCGAGGCCGGAACCGCGGTCGAGCGGCTTGGTCGAGAAGAACGGCTCGAAGATCCGCTCGAGCACATCCGCGCTCATGCCGTGCCCCGTATCTGAAACCGTAATGCGGACGAATAGCCCGGCTGGCCGCTGGCAAAGTTGTCCCGCGGTCGCGGCGTCGAGCACCACCGACTCGATCGCGATCGACAGTTGCCCACCGTCGGGCATGGCATCGCGGGCGTTGAGACAGAGATTGAGCAGAACCTGCTCCATCTGTCCCTTGTCCGCCTCGGTCACGACCGGCTGTGGGGCAGCACGGAAATCGATGCGGATGTTCTCGGGAATCAGCCGCCGGATCATCGCCAGATGCGCAGTCACCAGACCGTTGAGTTCGACACGCTCCCGCTGCAGCGCCTGGCGGCGTCCGAAGGCGAGCAACTGCCGCGTGAGCTGCCCCGCCTGCCCGACCGCAGTGACGATCGCCCCGAGCGCCGCCTCGCGCTCGTGGGGCTGGTCGCCCGAGACCATCGCGAGGCTGGCGTTGCCCCCGATCACCTGGAGCAAGTTGTTGAAGTCGTGGGCGATGCCGCCGGCGAGCAGACCGACGGCTTCCAGCTTCTGTGCCTCCCGTAGCTGTTCCTCCAGCGCGCTCTGCCGGTCGGCGGCGTCGCGCAGCTCGGTGATGTCACGGAGAAAGCACAGCACGGCATCGGCACCGTCCCATTCGACGCGGGTCAGGCTCGACTGCACCCAGCGGTGCGAGCCGTCCTTGCGCACAATCTGCCAGCCTGGATGGGTCGGCAGGCGTGCCCCGCGCAGCACGGCCTCGCTCTGCGACCGCAGTTCATAGCGGAACGCCGGGGCGACGTGCTCACTCCAGTCGTTCTGCCCGGACAACTCCGCCGCGCTCTGGTACCCGAATATGTCGAGCGCAGCCGAATTCGCGTAGCACACGCGTCCGTCCTGCTGGACCAGGATGCCGACGATGGCCGACTCGATCAGCGTGCGATAGCGCTCCTCGCTCAGGCGCAAGGCGCGCTCACTGGCAACGCGAAGGGTGATGTCACGCGACACCACCAGGGCGGACGCGATGGTCCCGTCGGCGGCGATCTCGGGAGTGGCCCGCGACTCGAAGTGGCGCAGCCCAAGCGACGTTCCGAGATCGAACTCGACGGCGACCGACCGGCCCTTCGCGAAAACCTCGTCGATGGTTCGTTGCCACAGCGCCACAGGCTCCGCGGAAAGCCCGAATTCGGCTATCCGCCGTCCGTTCACCCGCTCGGGTGAAAGCCCGGTCGCACGCACAAATGCCTGATTGGCGTAGCGGCAGCGGCCTTCGCGGTCGTAGCGGACGACCATGTCGGGGGAATTCTCGGCCAGAGCCCGCACCTGTTGCTCGCGCTCGAATATCTCCCGACGGGATTGCTCGCGCTGCAAGATGTGTTCGCGCAGGGAATCGCGCATGCGCGCCAGCGTGACCGACAGCAGATCGAGCTCGCTCACACGGGAGCGCACCGGGGCGGTTTCGGTCAGGTCAAGCGAGGCGATGCGCCGACTCCGCGCCGCCAGTTGGGCCAGGGGCTTGGAAAACCCGCGCGCCAGGCCCAGCGCCAGCAAGGCCGCGGCCAGCATGGCCAGCAGGCCGACTGCGGCGATGAGCACCTGATACTGGTGGGCCGCCGGGACGAGGTCCGACTCGGGCAGCAGCACGCCGATCCAGAAACGGTGCCGCGCACCGAATTCAAATGGCGTGAAGCCCGCCCACCAGGCTTCTCCGTCGAGCGCGAGCCGAAAGCGATCGAGCCGGCCGCCGCGGTCAGTCTGCCACGTCGCCACCGCGCTGGTGACCTTGGGAAAGCCGGCCTGAGCGATCGGCTGCAACAAAGGCAGGCCGGCGGCCTCCTTGCCCCGGCTGCTGCGGGGCGGACCCAGCAGTCTCCCGTCATCGGTCATCACAAACATGCTCCCGCGCGGCGAAGGTTGCGCTGACGAGGTGAACTTCACGATATCGTCGAGAGGCAAGTTGTAGGTGACGATCAAGATCTCGCCCGACGGGTCGCGCGCCGCAACCGCCGCGGAGATGCCGGGACGCTTCGCGGTGAAAAGCGGATACACGTCGGTCCACGCGATCAGATTCGAGGCGGCAGCCTGCGCCTGGGGCAGGGTCTGATCGCGAAACGCCGCCATGGCCACCTGGTACCAGGGTCGCTGCCGACTGTCGTAGTCGGACAAGCGCAAGTCCCATTGTTGCACGAGCTGCCGCCCAGCATCGTTCCACAAAGCCCAACGGCTGTCTTCACCCCATTCGGCGGGCCGGAAATCCCGCGTGAGGAATTGCAGGCGGCCCGGGTCGGGCGAAGGCAACCGCTCCGCCACGGGTTTGAGTAGCGCCGACCGGCGCACGGGTTCGCTGTAGCGCATGATGAGAAAATGCGCGCCTTTCTCATCGGCGAGCATCATCGAATCGACGTCGGGCAACGAGAACAGCCCCGGCATCAGCAGTTCCCTGCGCGTCTCCGCGTCCTTGGCCGAATACCGCCCCCGCCGAATCGCTGCATAGTCCTCGACCATCTTTTGCCCGAGTGGATCGAACAGAGCGTGCAGCCGGGCGTCGGTATCTCGGCCCAGCGCAGACATCAGAGATCCCGCAACGTCGCGCGCCAGGCGCGCGGTGCCGAGCAGCGACGCCGTCAACAGGCTGCCCAGTACCAGCAACACGACGAGCGCGAAGGCAATGAGCAACGCTGCGCGGATGCTGACCACCCGGCGCGGGGGACTTCCTTCGGGGGGAACCTGCTCGTGCATCATGGCCACACGTGGGTTCAGTGCGAGAGCAACGGCGCTGGCGGCGGCGGAACACAGGGCTCCGGCGGCGGTCGGGGCGGCGGGGAAAAGGGCTGGTTCGCCATCGGCGGGTCCGGCATGGTGCCGTCCCCGCATATGTTGGCGCGGCTCCGGCCGCAAGTCGAGCCGTCAGGGCGCGTCGTGCGTGCGGAGGCTGCGCTCTACGTTCCTTCCATGTCGATCGGCTTGGCCTGCGGCTCCATCTCGGTGAAGGGGCGACCGAAAGCAATCTTGGGGAAGATGGGCGTGGACTCCTCAATCATGACCTGCAACAGCGCCGGGGCGGCCGGATCCCGCCACAGGCTGGCCAGCGCGCCGGGAATGTCGGACTCGGCCGCCACGGTGAAACCCGGGATGTCGTAGGCCGCCGCGACCTTGGCGAAGTCCGGCGCGCTGTAGCCCCACACCGTAGACTGGAAGCGCGACTCGAAGTAGCTCTGCTGGAACTGGCGGACCATGCCGTGGCAATTGTTGTTGATGACCACCATCTTGATGGGCAGGCGGTGAAGAGGCAACGGAATGGTTGGTACCCGCCGCGACAGGACCGGACGCCTACACGACAGACGACTCGTAGCGCAATCGGTGGGGCGAATCTCGGAGCCACTGGGCCGTGGCGGCCAAGCCCTCCCGAAACCCTACAGTCGCGCGCCAGCCCAGCTCCAGCGCGATTCGTCGCGGGTCGGCTACCCAGATCGTCGTGTCCCATTTCCGATTCCCATAGCTGCCCCAATGCGGCTCTTCACGGATCGCGAACAACTCTCGCGAGGCCGCAACGGCGTCAGCGATGGTGGTCTGGCGACCAGATCCGACATTGTAGACGGGCCCTGGATCGTTCGTCTCGATCTGCGCTGCCGCCAGGTAGGCTCCGCACACCTCCTCGACGAAGACGAAGTCTCGCGCGATGTTTGGGTCAACCAGACGGGGAAGCCGCCCTTGGAAGCCATTGACAATCAGGGTGGGTACCAGCCGGGATGGCTCTTCATATGGACCATAGACAGAGTACAGACGCAGTGTGGGGATCCGCCGACGCTCTTTCCTCGCGGTGAGCTGACAGAAGAAGGTAGCGCTTGCCTTGGCCACAGCGTACTCACTGTTCGGCTCGACCGGCTCCATCTCGCTCGGGCCGTGATCCTTGAAACCGTACTCCGATGATGAACCTGTGTTGACGAAGACTTCTACGCCCGCTGCAAGGGCGGCGCACACGAGGTTCACCGTGCCGAGAACGTTGGTGCGGAAGATCTGTCTGGCCTCGGTCTGGTGCGAATAGGCTCCGCACGCGGCGAGGTGGAAGACCCACTCTGGCCGCACTTGGCGCAGGCATCTCGTGACGGAATCCTCATCCTCCAAGTTCGCCGCGTGCAGGACTACGTCCTGCCGCACCTCGTCCAGACGCCACGCTTGGTGCGTGGGCCGCACCAGAGCGTGGACATCGTGCCCCTCCTGTAGTAGCCGACGCGCCAGACAGGCGCCAACGAAACCCGAAGCCCCGGTCACGAGAACCCTTCTCATGAAACTAGACTAGCGTTTCATACCCAAACACATCTAGGTACTGCCAGGCACGCTGCCGAATCTCTTCGATTTCCTGGACATCCAGCTGGCGCGCGGTCGCCAGGTTCTGCTCAGGCGTGGGAACCCGGATCGTGCCCCACGGATAGACTTCCTTCAGATCATGGCCGTTCCACGTGGGTTTGGATAGAGACGCATCTGTCTTGAGTCCCAGTTCGCCCATCAGCCGACCCAGTGTTCCCCTCGCGTCCGCCATGACATCCTCGGCCCGGACGATATGAACACGTCCCGGGAACTTCTTCTGGAAGAACAGCGCACTGTACTGTGACAAGGTCCAACCCAACATGTAACTCCCCAGCGCGAGGGGAACCGGGCGCCTCTTGGTGTCGGCATACGCTGACCAAGGATTGCGGATGACGTGCAACACGTGTGCACACGGCAGGTCATTAAGGATCTTGTCCGCGTCCACCGTGATAATCGGGCTGTAGCCGACATAGTATTCCTCTTTGCCCGTCCGCCGGTGGTCCTTCCATGCGTCGAAGGTGGCACGGAAAAATGCCTCCACATTGCTCCCACGAGAACGGCCCGCCTTCGTGACGTAGCCCTGGTAGATCCGGCAACGCTCGTCGTCATCCAGGTCCATGGGCCAGTCTCTGAACTTGCTCACGTTTGGAGTCCGCGCCCGCACCTTGCACTCCTCATCAATGATGGCGCGGTAGTCCTGCTCGGGCGTCGCCTCGAGCAGAAAACTAGGCCACCTATACTTGGTAGGGAAGACGCTCGTCAATGGGTCACTGACAAAACGAGTACCGACCTGCGATTCGAAGGGATACACAAAAAGCTGTGGGTGGCCATCCAAAAAACGATGGGTTGTGTTGCCGCCGTTTTCGTACATGGCTCCAATCATCAGAAACTTGAAGTCGTCACTCATAATCATGCTCCTCGCTGTTACCTGTATTGAATGCATAGAAGAGAGAAAGCTCCTCGGCCCGTCTCCGTGGTCGATCCACGCGGAAGACGAATCCCGAAGATTGCCTGGTATCGATGGTTTCCAGTGCAAATATCTGGTTGCCGAGCGGGAAGATAAGGCTGGCCATGACGTCGCCGGTCGTGAGATTGAGCGCGTGAACACCACAGACGCTGCTGGCCGGGTCTAATCCGGGGGCATAGCGACGAAACTGGGGGATTATGCGTGATGTTCCCACGAAGGCGATGTTGCCGCAAAGAGCCAGCCCACGTGTCCAACCAGGCAATCGTGCAACGCTCTCGAATCGACCCGCCGATACGCACCCGAACTCGCCGTATCCGCTGTTGTCAACCCACAACCGGCCATCTTGTCGTCGAGCAGAGTGCGGCCGGGTGAGTCCCGAACAAATCGGCTCGCGCGTTCGGCCCGAGAAGATCACTCCGCGCCCGCGCACCGGGAAGTCCTTGTGGCCCGGACGACGCCTGTGAGGACTGGCGATACTGGCGGTGAAGAAGGAATCGGCGAGCGTTCCGCCCGCTGCGATGCTGTTCAGCTGCAGGAGATTCACGTCAAAGCGAGGGCCACCGCGCGAATCGATGGACCTAGGCCACCATACACGTCGGTAGGCGCCGTTTTCGCTGAACCGCACGATGGCGTTGTGTGCTACGGCGTTTCCGTGGAGCTGGCTACCCACAAACGCCAGGTCATGAAGATAGAGACTCCCGGGCAGGAAGAATGAGCGAATCGGAATAAGTGGCCTGTCATCGGGGGGCCGAGCGACGACATCTGATCGCTTGACCAGCCCTGTGATCGGCGCGAGTACGAAAACCTGATTTGGGTTTCGCGTGCTCCCAACGTAGACGTGCCCGCGAGCCCGGTCGACTGCGATCCCCGAAGGGTGCGGTACTGGATGGTAGGCGATGATTGGCCGCCCGAGGCAGGAGAAACTCATCAACAGGTGCTCATACTCGCGTCCCACCAACAGAGTGACTCCTAGGCCCTCGAGAAGATCCCAGAACGGACCGCCTATCTCGAACCTGAGGAGCTGGCGGTCGGTATTCGCGGCCTCACGCCACAAGCTCACAGCCTGCGCCGGATGTCGCCATTCGGCGTCGTGCTTCGCCCAGAGCGCGTCGGCGCTTTTAGGGAAGGAGGCGCGATTCACAGCGCTTTTCTGGTGCCCCTGTACATGTTGATGACACCAGCATACATGCGAACTGCCGACACGATATTTGTGGTCGACTTTCCCCCACGTCGGGTTGTCGAAATGATGGGCACCTCCAGGATGGGATAGTTCTGTCGGGCGCAAACAGAGACGAATTCAAGGTCGATCAAATCATCGTTGCGCGTCAGTTCCATCAGTCTTCCCAAACTGCGCGGGAACACCTTTGGTGTTCCGTTGACGTCCCACGACGGGAGATCAAACAATGTGCGGCATTCAAAATTGTAGAGCACCGAACCCAAGCGCCGCCTCATGCTCGCCCGAATCTTACGGTTGGCCTTCACAACTACACCGGGGTAGGCACGCGCGTAGAGCAACATGAGAAGCAGGTCTTCAGCCCGGGTCCGAGCGCAATTTGTGTAGCACAGGCAGTCGCCCCGGCTCTGGAGGAGGCCCTGCCTCACCGCCCAACCCCACCCACCCTGTTCTGTCGTGTGGACGCGGACACGCGGGTCAGCGACGGCAACGCTCTCACATTCCTCCCGGCTGCTGTCGCGTTGTTTGCCGTTAACAACGGCAATGATCTCGAAATCGAAGTTCGCACGGTCCAACGCGGCCACATACTCACCGAGTACCTGTCGGATATGGTCGCCTTGGTCGCGCACGGGCAAGACGATGGAAACCAGATTCGAGATGTCTCTTGTGGCTGTCATCGCCATTGTTCTTGGATGGTGCGTACGAGGGAGTCGCGATCGAGTTCGTTCCTCCTGAGATGCCATTCGTTCGGGCCAGACTGTCCATCGCGCCCACGGCGGACGGCGCAGGTTACCACTTTGCAGCGGAAAGCACAGCGAGCGACGACTTCACACACCAGGGAGCCCAGCCCACCGGCCGGCACGTGCGCCTCAACGGTCACGGCTAGGGCGGACATCGAGAGGATCTCCTCAAGATCCTCGATCGGCGGCGGGACTACACTCGAAACAACGACAACCGAGCAGCTCGTGCCGGCTAGCGCCAGAATCTCTGCTGCCGCCACCGCTTCCAGCGCAATGGCGCCCATTGCGATGATCGTCGTGTCGCCCCCCTTGCGAACCGTCTGAGCGCGACCAAGCTGGAACCTGCCCTCAAGCCCCGGAACAGGGGCAAGGTCCGACTTGCCCAGACTGTAATAGACGGGCCCAGGCAGGTCCCAGGTGGCGAGGATGGAAGTTCTAGCCTGATGGCTGTCTGCGGGAACGATTATCGAGAGCCCCGCCTGCGTTCGGAGGACACCTATGTCTTCGATGGCGTGATGCGTGGCACCCGCGTGCCCATAGTCAAAACCCGTCCCGATGCCTACCACACGCACGGGCAAGTGATGAAGCACTGGCCCGTTCCTTATGAATTCGAATGGCCTTAGTGCCGCAAAAGGTGCAATTGAGTAGACAAAAGGAATGAACCCAGCTTCCGCAAGCCCCGTCGCGACACCGACCATGTTTTGCTCAGCAACGCCGACGTTGACAAATCGGCTCGGGAACCGGTCGGCGAATGGCTCCAATGCCATGAACCCGAGGTCACCGGTGAGCAGCAACACACGCTGGTCGCGTTCAGCGATCTCCATGATCGTCTCGACGAACACCCTCCTCACGACTGAGCCACCTCCTGAAGCGCCCGCTGGTACTGGTCAGCATCCATTGGCAGATAGTGCCAAGGAATCTGGCCCTCCATGAACGAAACCCCTTTTCCAAAGACAGTCCGAGCTATTGCCACCGTAGGCTTCTCACTATCGGCGGGGCGCCGCAGCGCATCTGTCAACGCGCGGACGTTGTGACCGTCGACCTCGACGGCATGCCAGCCAAACGCAGTCCATCTTTCGGCCAGCGGCTCGGTGTCGAGGACGTCACGCGTACGACCGAACGCTTGTTGCCCGTTCGCATCGACGATTGCCACCAGGTTGCCGAGCTTGCGGTGTGCAGCGAACATCGCTGCTTCCCAAACGCTGCCCTCATTGCATTCGCCATCGCTGATGAGCACGAACACCCGGCGAGTCGAACTCTGCAAACGGGCTGCGAGGGCCGCTCCCGCCCCCATGCTTAGTCCGTGGCCCAACGACCCGGTGCTGAAGTCTATGCCCGGCACGCAGCGTTCAGGGTGCACGCCGAGATTGCTTCCTGGGGCAAGAAAGGAATCAATGTCGCCCCGTGTGAGGAGCCCCTTTAGGTGCAGCGTCGCATAGAGCGCCAGGGCAGCGTGACCTTTGGAAAGAATGAAGCGGTCGCGCTCCCCACGGCTAACGTTCGACAGCGATAGGACGTTCTCGTAGAGCGCCACGAGAATCTCCACGATTGAGAGACAAGAGCCGATGTGACCAACCCGCGCTTGCCATGACTGCTCAAGGACCAGGCGCCGAACGGCTCTTGCATCTAGGCTGCCCATCTGATCTCCGGCGGTATCCTAGCATCGAACATGTTGTCTTGCTTCGATCCTGGCCGCCGCTCCGCGTCGCAGAAGTCAACCCCTCCAGAAACACAGTCTTTGGGCCCTCGCCGATGGCCACACGGGCTGATGCGCGAGGCTCCACGCAGACCCTCTCCAGGTTTCCGGCGAGTGGTGTGCCCGGTATCCCCCAGGATGCTCGATAGAGCGGTCATGGCTTCCATGTCGCGTGCGACCGAAGGCACCATGCCGGGCTTGTGTGTTCTGTTCTTGTGAGGTTGACCGGGGTGTCCATGCTGGTCATCACCGTGGGTGCAACCGGGTGCAGCGGTGGCAAACCGCGACCGGGGGGACGACCGGCACCGGGGTCGCGGCAAAGTCAGGACCGCCTATAGACCGCCCTGCCCGTGTCTCTGGCGATAGTAGCCTTCCAGATGGTTGCTGATGCGGGGATCGCCTGGCTTCAACTGCAAGGCCTTCTCGGCATAGGATATGGCCAGATCCAGACGATTCTGTTTGGCGTAGACCAACGACAGGTTGTCCATGGCGGTGTCGTAATCCGGCCGGAGTGTGATGGCCTCCAAGTAGACGCGCTCGGCCTCGGGATAGCGGGCCAACTTGTAATAGCACAGGCCGATGTTGTTCAAGAGCGAGGGGTCGGGCGAGCCCTGCTCTTTCTGCAGCGACAATGCCACGCGCAGCGCCTCCTCGTATCGTTGTTGCCTGAGCAAGCTGACCAATGAGGCACCTGCGTCGAGCGATTGTCCTTCGGGCGTCATGGGCTGCCCGGCAAGTTTGGCCTTCAGCCGTTGCAGTTCACTCATCAGCGCACCGTTCCCTTGCCGACGCCCGGTCTTCTGGATGGCTTCATCCAGCAACGCTCCCGCTTTCGCTTGCTCACCGGTCTGCATATAGCAATTCGCCAACAACCCAATCACCTCCAGATTGTTGGGCGCCAACCTCAATGCCTTTTCCAAGGTACTTTCGGCTTCGGGAGCACGACCCAGGCGGAACAGCGCGAAGCCGGCGTTCTGGTAGGCGTTGACCAGGATGGGCAGGCGCTCGATGCTCTGCCGGTAGCACGAAAGGGCCTTCTCCAGTGCCGCGACAAATCCCTCCCGGTCGCCAGCCTTCTTGTGCAGGTCCGCCATCTTGTCGTAGGCAAGGCCCATCTGGAAGTAGTAGTCGGCTGCTCGAGCGCCATCCAGCTCGGTGTTTGCTATCTCCGCAACGGCGCTTTGGTGGAGAGCAACGGCCTTTTCGTACTGGCCTGATTCACGCCTGACAATTCCCAAAGCATTGCGGAGTTCCGCCAAGTTATATTGCTCATATTGTACGAGCGAATGATTGGTGACCCGGCCAAGTCGTTCTTCGGTGAGACGGACGGATTCTTGGAGATAGGGCACCGCTTTTTCAGGCGTTGACACAGTCACCGAGTAGTAGCGTCCGAGAGTCCTGGCAGCAAAAATGTTGGCGGGATCCTTGCGAAGGGTGTCGGTGAAGAGCGTCTCGGTGTCGTGCCAGGCCCGCACGCGCTGCCAGGTGACGGCGGCAAAGAAGACCACGAACACGACTCCCAGCGCAGCCAGCGCCTTGCGTGCTCTCGCTGGCAGACCGTCGGGCAACAGTCCCCCGTCGCTGCGCGCTGACAGAAGCGCGGTCGCGGCCAGAATCAACCCGAAGGACGCGATGAACACGTAGCGATCGGCCATGCCCGCGGCCTTCTTCCAGACGGTGAGCGTGGGCAGAACGCCCACGAGGAACCAGGCGAGACCGAAGCAAGCCAAACGACTGCGTTTCCTCAAGAGCAGGATCCCCGCGCCCAGCAACAGCAGGCCGGCGGCTCCAGCCAGGCACCGTGGATCGATCAACCTCTCGATGTACCTCTCGTAAGGGCTGTGCAGGCCCAGAGGAACGACCATCAGGCGCAGGTAAGAGAAGAAATTGGCCAGCCAACTGTGGGCGGCCACCGAGGTATCAAAGGTGCTCCCGGAGTAACGCTGGGGAAAGACCACGAAATTCAGGAGCACGACTGCCGCCGCCACCACCGACACCGCAGCGAAGTTCACCCTGCGACGTCGCCGCTCGCCCGCCTCTTTGACAGGGAAAAGTCCCATATGCCCCCACACCAAGGCGGGCATGACTGCGGCTGGCGGATTGGTCAGTGCCGCCGCAGCAAAGGCCAATGTGCTCGCCCAGGTTCGTCTCGACAGATACAGCGCAAAGGACAGCAGCGCCAGCCCTCCCGCAATGGCGTAACCGCCAGCCATGATCCAGACCACGGCCTCCACATGAATGGGATGACAGGCGAAGAGAAGGCCGCCAAGAAAAGCCGCCTTGCTCGACCGCAGAAGCCTACGAAGAATCCAATAGGCGGAGCCGACGGCCAGCAGATAGAACAGCAGACTGGTGATGTGGTAGCCAGTGGGGGAAGTCCCGTTCAGTCGGTAGTCGATGGACCGAACCAGTGTGTAGATGGGCCGGTAGTAATCGTGCAGCATCTCCTGCTTGGAGATGCTGCTGAACATCTGCACCAGGCCGGCCAGATTGAGCGGCCGGTCGTAGTGGCCGTACTGGACGATGTAGCCATAATCGTCCGCCAGATTGAGCCGGCCCGACAGAACGCCGGCGCCGACATAGAGCAAGGCGGCGGCAACCAGCACGACCGCCAAGGGCAGCAAACTCTTGCACAACGGCTGCGGGCCGGCCGGCGGCGACACATCGATCTTCTTCATGGACATCGCGCCTCCGTCTGTCCGGAATGCGAGGCCTGCTACTTTCCGCCGCGCGCGCGCCAGACCACCTGCGCCCCTGCCACCACAGCCAGCGGCGTGGCTATCAGGAAGGCGTGGATGAGCGCCAGCCAGGAAACCCCGAGCAGGGAGTAGACCAGGAAGGCAAGAATGAAGAAGTCGCGCCGGCCGATGGTGTGCACCATGGCGAGCGGGTCGCGCTTGCCCTTGGCCAATCGGGTTTTCATGTCCGCGCCGCCGGTCAGGTGCCAGCGCACCTTGATGATCTCGCCGCCGCCGCCCTGCAACCTGAGCTCGCGGTAGGCGATGGTGTCATAACCGATGTGCAGGACCGCCGCCAACAAGCCCGCCGCCAGCGCCAGGGAGCTGCCGGTGGCACGAAAGACGCCCACGCCGATGCAGGCGAACAGCACGATGTTGAGCCCGTCGTCCACCACGGTGTCCAGCCACTCGCCCAGCGCGCTTTGCTGAAAGCGCACGCGCGCCAACTCGCCGTCACACCCGTCCAGGATCGACTGCAGGTGCGCGAGGAAAAAACCCCAAATCATGAGGGCGGGGCCTCCGCTGGACACCATCAGCGCACCCAGCAGGCCCACCAAGGCTGCGCCCACGGTGACCTGATTGGGGGAAAAAGGCAGGCGACAGAGCAGGTGGCGCGTGATGAAAAACGACACCGGCTTGTTGAGGTAGCGCGCGACGAACCCCAGATCACCACGCAGGAGTTCGGCGAACACGGCGCGCTCGGCGCGACGGCGGCTGGCCTCATCGATCACGCGCACGGCGCCTTCCAGCGAGCCGCTGACGGGGCGCACCTCGTCGGCACCCACCTCGATCGCCCCCGAAAGTTCGCGGCGCAAGGCTGTCAGGTTCTCGGGCTTGGGCACCTTGTGCACCTGCACCGAGGCCGGCAAATAGGCTGGCAGGCGACAGCTTCCGTCAGAGGCGAGCACCACGTGGTATTGCAAACGGTGCAACTGCTTGATGGCGCGTTCGAGAACTGACAAGCCGGCCACGCGCATGGACGAGCCCACGACTTCGGCCAAGGTCGCCCGCAGGAGCACAGGCGGCTTGCCGGCCATTGCGCCGTCCGAAGGAGGCGCAACTGGGCTCGCGGATTGGTCGGCAGGGCTCACGGCGTTCGCTAGTGTTGCACAGCGGGCGCACGCCGGGCCAGTATAATGACTGGCCCAGCTTGTGCAGCGGTCGTGCCCTCGGCCGACCTGTCTCACACCGCTGGCTCTTGCTCGACGCGTGACTATCCGACGGGCCGGGCTGGACGCGGCTCGTCCGCTGCCGGATACTTATGTGCCGTTTTGTGGGCGCACGAATCGGCACCATCTTTGGAGGAACAGAGTGATGAAGAAGGCCGTCTTGGGTTGGTCCCTGGTTCTCTTGCTTGGCTGCTCGAACGAGACCTCTAACGACGGAGGCGCAGGCGGAACCTCGGTCGCGCAAGGAGGCGCGGGCGGCCGCTCGTCGCGCGGGCCTCGCACCAGCAGCACCGGCGGCATGTCCACCGTCGGCGGCGACGGCGGGGCCACCGGTGGTGCGGTAGCGACCGGCGGCGTGAGCACCGGCGGTGCCGCGGGCGCAACCACCAGCACGGCCCCCAGCGGCAGCGTGCCAACCATCGCTGGCTGCAATATCTTCCCCGCGGACAACCCCTGGAACACGGACATCTCTGCCTATCCGCTGAACGCCAACAGCGCGACCTACATCGCCAACATGTCGCCGTCCACCGGCTTCCATCCCGACTGGGGCACGGTGACAGAGGAGTATGGCATTCCGTTCTCGACCGGTACTGGCGCCACGCCGCAGCCGATGACCTGGAACGTCGACTATGGTGCTACCGAGAGCGACAAGCTCCCCTGCCCCACTGGAACCAACCAGTTCTGCTACCCGATTCCGCTCAACGCTCCCATCGAAGGCGGCCCGAGCGCCTCGACGGACGATGACCGGCATGTGCTCTACCTCGACACCGGAGGCGCACCGAACAACTGCACGCTGTACGAGCTGTACAATGCGCAGAATCCCACCGGGACCTCGGGCTGGACAGCGTCCAACGGCGCAATCTTCCACCTCGGATCGGACGCACTCCGGCCCGACGGGTGGACCTCCGCCGACGCGGCCGGGTTGCCCATTCTGCCGGGACTGGTGCGCTACGACGAGGTCGTGGCCGGCGCGATCGACCACGCCATCCGATTCACCGTCAGCCGCTCGCAACAGGGCTATATCCACCCGGCGACCCACGCGGCGGGCGACTCCAGCACAACCCTCCCGCCGATGGGATTGCGTCTTCGCCTGAAGGCGTCGTTTGACACCAGTTCGTTCTCCGGTCCGACGCTGGTCATCCTGACGGCGATGAAGAAGTACGGCATCATCCTGGCCGACAATGGTAGCAACTGGTACATCAGCGGCGAGACCAACCAGGGCTGGGATTCCTACATGGACGGCCTGGTGTCGGGCCTGAGCCAGGTGCACGGCAGCGACTTCGAGGCAGTGGACACCGGCCCGGTTTCGACCGCCGGGCTATAATAACCAAGTACTCGCTACTCCTCGGGCAGGATCAGCATCTTGCGCGGCAAGCCCGACCACCACACCACCTGCAACCCCATGGAAAAGGTGTAGGTGTGAATGTTGCCGTCGGGCATAACGTAAAAATCGACAGTGGGCGTGACGGCCCAGCCTCCGGTCAAACGCCTGCGCCACGGGAAAAAATCGTAGCTTGTGCCGATAAGGAAGTACGAGCCCGCACCCCCGCGCAGGGTATTGTCCGTGCTGCTCTTGTCGGTCACGTCCACAAAGCCGATTCCCAGTCCGGTGTGGGCGGATAGCCCGCGCCAGAGCGTGGCGCTGCCCTCCATGATCAGCCCGCCGGCGGCCCCCTGGTCGCTGCCTTTCTTGATGCTCCCCAGATCGATCAATAGGCCGAGGCCTAGCCGCTCGGTCAGAAGCTCACCGATGCGCAAAGTGAAGCCACTGCCGTTGTAGAAGCCTCGGTTCGTGCCTTGCTCGACAAGGTCAGAGGCCAGGTCCACCAGGCCAACCCCGATCCAGTACCCTTGCCGCGCGCGCGGTAGTTCCACGGTCTGGGCGTGCACCAACCGCGCAGCGCCGCCGACAAGCGAGAGCAGCAGCGCCAGACCAAGAAACAATTGCCGACGCATCAGAACTCCCCTCGCAGACCGATGATTGGATAAATGGGAAGCCCCTGCCGCACCTGGCTCTTGGTGAAGTCGTAGTTGTACTGCATGGCCTCGGGATTGGCGCGGTTGAGCACGTTCTGCAGGTCGAGATAGGCGTTCAGCATCCAGCGGTTGAAGATCCAGCGTTTGTCCACACGCAGATCGAGCTGAATGAACGGTGGCAAACGGTCGCTGTACTTGGCGCCGTAGAGGGGACTGTAGCTAAATAATGAGGCGTTGTAGACCGCCCCCACGACCGGCGTGGTGGGATCTCCGCTCACCAGGCGGAAACGTGAGCCCACCTGCCAATTACGCGGCAACTGGTAGGTGCCGAAGACGGTCAGGATGTGTGTCTGATCGTACTCGAACAGGCGGTACGTGGTGCTGCCCGAGTCGCGCCGGGTGGCGCGCGACAGGGTGTAGGCGAGCCAGCCGGTGAACTTGCTGGTCAGCTCGTGGCGCGCCACCACCTCCATGCCGTAAACCCGCCCCGCGCCGTTGTTGTCGTAGCGCAAGGGCGTCCCGTCAGACCTGAGGGCGGTCGTGGTACTGATCCAGTTGCTCAGATCCTTGTAGAAGCCGGTCACGTCCAGGTTGATGTGTTCGCGCGGCCTCCACTCCACTCCCGCAGAATAATGGATGGCCCGCTCGGCCTTCAAATCGGGATTGCCGAAATTCTTGTCGGTCTGTCCCGTGGTGATATCCGGTTCCTGGTAGAAGAGGCCCACGCCCGCCTTCAAAGCCACCGGCTTGCGGAGCTGGTAACGAACCGTGAGGCGCGGCGCAAAGGTTGCCTGGGAAATGTCCGAGTAATAGTCGAAACGCAGGCCCGGCAGAATCAGCAACCCTTTCAGGGGCCGCAGTTCCAACTCGGCAAAAGCGCCCGGCAAGAAGATGTTGGCCCCCGAGACGTTGGTCTGGGCGGTATTGGTGAGGTCGGGCATGGCCGAATCCTGACCCTCCTGAGGAGCAAGGGGCGAGAACACATTGATGCTGAAGCGATAGTAGAGGAAATCCAAACCCGCGGTCAGCGCCAGCTTCTTCGACCATTCGTAGCGGATGGTGTCCCGCACATGAGTCGTGTCGATGGTGTAGTGCGAGTAGAACTGGAAAAATTGAATGTCCCCATTGTCGCGGCCTTGCGAAAGGCGAACCATGTTCTCGAACCGATCAGCCGGGACATAGCGATAGGTGGCCAGGGCGCGATAGAAACTGGTGGAATCCGAGAGTTGGTTGCCGGCGAGTTCGGTACCGAGGCGGGCCACGTTGCGGAACACAATGCTGAATGTATCGTCCGAACCGAATATGAACAGTCGCAGGTCGTGCGCCGGGGCCGGGCGATAATTAGCCAGGAACTGGTAGTCGTAATAGTGGGGCAGTGTGATGTCGGTGATGGGTGCGTTGGACGGAATGATGCCGTTCACGATCCAGTCGATGTAGCTGCGACGGACGGCAACCGCCACCGCGGCCTTGTCACCGATAGGCGTCTCAAGATAGACGCCGGAATCGAGCAGATTCACGTCGAAGTAGCCGCCCTCCTTCTTGGGCTTGAGCTTCTTGATTGAGACATCGACGATGCCGCCAGTGGCTCGGCCGTAGTAAGGCGAGAAGTTGCCCGGATAGAACTCCAAACTGTCGATCATGCCCACCGGCAAAACGCTGCGAATGCCGCCAAAGTGGTAAATGATGGGCACGGTCACGCCGTCGACGAAGATCTGCGTGTCCTGCGGCGCCGATCCGCGCACGATGATGTCGCCCGAGCCGGCCGCGGCGCGAGCCACACCCGCGAAGTTCTGGATGACCGCCAGGGGATCGCCCATGGCACCGGGCATGACGTCGATGATTGTGTTGTCGACCACCGTGCGGCTGACCTCTTTGCGCACGCGCTCGGCAGTGACCACCTTGTCGAAAGGATTGTACGAGCCCCGTTCGATGTAATAGGTCACATGCGTGACCTCGCCCGGGCGAATCTCCTCGGTGGTGCGGAAGGGATAGTAGGCGGGAGGTTCGATGAAGACCTTCCAGATGCCGGGCTCAAGATCAAAGAAATGGAAGTGTCCCTTGGCGTCGGTGATGTTCTCGAAGCCGATGGGCTGGTCGCCACCGCTGCGATACACGGTGACCAAGATCCCTGACATGGGCAGGCGCGTTCCCCGCTCGAGCAACACGCCGACGAGATTCTCCACCGGCGGCGGCTTGGGCGCCTCCACCGGCGCGCTGGCCGGCGCGGCCGCGGGCGGGGGCGCGGCTGGCTTGGGCGGCACAAACTTGAACTTGTAGACGATCTGGACCGGCACCGGCTTTCCTGCCACCTCGGCCGGCTCGAAACCGAGACTGTACGCTGCGGTGACCGCTGCCTCTTCGAAGCCGAAGCCCGTGGGCGCCTTGGGCTCAATCACGGTTGCGCCGGTGACCTCGCCCTTGTCGTCCAGGTCCACCAGCAGCGTGACCTCGACCTCGCCGCTCTTGCCGATGGCGTTCGGCGGATAGGCGACTTTGGCCGGCTTAGTCAGCTTGGGCTGCTTGCTCAGCTCGCTGGCCTCGATGGTGGGCCCCTTGTCGGTGCCGCTGATACCGGCCTCGCCAGCGCGCTCTGCAGCCTCCTTCTCTTCCCTGCTGCCGGATTCTTCAGCGGCGCGAACCGTGCTGGCGGCGGCCACGGACAGCAGGGCTGCCAGCATCCCGAGACGCCGGGCCGTCACGGAGCGGACTCCTGCACGGCGTCCGCAGTGTCCGCCTCGTCGGAATCCAGGGCTTCCGCATCGGGGCTCGGCTCGCCACTGTCGGCTTCCGGCGCATCGGGCGCTCCCGCGTCGGGCAGCAAGTCCACCAGATGGGCGACCCCGCTGGTCCATGCCACCCCACCGCGGTTGTCGCTCACCACCACGATCATGCGCGCGAAATCCGCGGGGTAGTCTGCCTGCTTCGGAATGTTCCAGGTGTTGTCCAGGGCCGTGGCGAACTGCGAATTCTGATTGTTCGGATCGCCAAGATAGACGGTGCCCCGGCCGCCCAGTCCGTTGCCGCCAAAGTCGCCGCACTCGGCGAACCAGTGCATGTTGAGCTGCTCGAAAGGCGCGGTGTTGGGGGGCAAGTAGGGATGTTTAGGATCAAGAGGAGGCAGCACGGCGTTGGGGTCAGGCAGGAGTTCCGAATCTGATAGAGGCGTGTCGATGCTGACCGGCACGCTGGAGTTGCGCAAAACCGCTTGCGTGCCCGCCTGATCGAGTGGTTGCTCGACGTTGTCGACCGTGACGCTGATGCCGCCCACCACCGGGTTCAGATTTGGCGCGATGTTGTCATTGACGGGCAGGTACACGTTGAATACGGCAGGCAAATCCCCGGCCGTGGTGTGCACGACCAAGGCAACTGTGATGGGGAAACCCGCAATCGTGCACGCAAAATTCACGCTCCCGCTCGCAGTGAGCCCGCCGCTCGCAGCGCCTGCGGCCAAGGCGGGAATCGCGTCCAGGTTATTCTCGCACAGAGAGGCAAGGGTGGCTGCAGGGAAAGGATTGGTGAACGTCGCGGTCTCGCCCGTGCCAAGGTCAAAGGGCGGGAAGCCGGGAATGCTGGCAAACAACGACTCACCGGCATCTGGACCGACGGGGCACGCGTAGCCGTCGCTTGCCCTGGTGGCCAGCGGACACCAGGACCAGCTATAGCCGGTCACGCCGACCCCCGCGTCGGCCGACGGCGGCTGGTACACCAGCGCACGGAGCGTCGTCGATGCACCCAGCGCAGGCTGAGGCGGCTCGGCCTGGATGGCCAGGATGCGCACCTTGTTGAGTAGTGTGGGCGTATTGAAATCGCTGCTGCAACCGAACAGGGCCAGTGCAGCGCCGGCCAGCGCAGGAATAGTCTTGCTTCTCATCAGTCGACCAATCGGAAAGAGACGTTGTACTTCAGCGTGGTGGCTGTGGGAACGCCATTGCGGGTGGCGGGTTCAAATTCGTCGGCCATTGCCGCCTTCTTCGCGGCTTCATTGAACTCGGGATAGGGTGATTCCTTCAGAATCTTGACTGCAGTCACTTTGCCGGTCTCGTCGATCCACACAATGACCGGAACATCGCCTTCAATCCCCTGGGTCTTCAGGGTGGGCGGAAACTCGGGCTTCACTTCTTTCTTTCGCTTGGCCTGCGCAAACACCACCCCAGCCACGGGAATCCGCGTGGCTACGGCATTGGCCGTGGGTTTCACCGTGGTGGATCCCTTGTTGATGGTCTGCTTGGGCACGTCCTTGGCGAGCGCTGCGGTCTTGTCGGTCTCGCCCATGCGCGTGTTGCCCACGGCAAAGGCCGGCCCCTCGCCTTCGCCCGCGCCCTCGCCCACCGTCGATTCAAAGCTCAGTCCCACCACCCGCGCCGGCTGCGCCTTGGGCGGCTCCTTGGGCTGCACTTCCGGCTTGGGCAAAGGCGGCGGCCGGAACGCCACCACGCGCTCGGGCTTCACCTCGGGCTCTGGTTCCTTGGGCGGCGGCGCTTCCTTGGGCTTGGCCTCGTGCTCATGCACCTCGATGGCCACTTGCTGGCGCGTGACGGTCTTCTGGCTGCTCAATCGGCTGATGCCAAAGGCAGTGACCACGAAGGCCACGTGCAGACCCACGGACACCAGCAGCACCAGGATGCCGACCGCCGCGCGCAACCACGACGGCATCCGGTGCAGGCCCCGGTGCGCGTGAAAATCCGACGACAGCGGCACCCGCACGTGCGACATGGCTCGGGCCTGCGCTTGCTGGCGCCGGCGATCCCTCTTCTCGACGAAGGGGTTACCGTGAAGGCGCGGCCCGCGCCGGGACGGAACTGGCCCAGTCTGCTGGCGTGAAGAGGGGTGCCCCGTCACCATGACCAGCCGCTAGTTGCCCTCGGGTAGCGGCGCGCGTTCCACGTCGAGCGCAAAGGCCGTGACCCCGTTGCGTTTGACCAGATCGATGAGATCCATCACGCGCCCGTATTCCACGCCCTTGTCAGCCCCGATCACCGCCTGCAGCTTGGGATTCGCGTCGTGGTCGTGCTTCACCTTGACGGCCACTTCCTGCAGGTTGCTCTCTTTCCCATTGAGCAGGAGCCTGCCATCCTTGGTGCACACCAGGTTGACGGTCGATTCCACATGCGCGCCGCCGGTGGCGGCCTTGGGCAGATTGACCACCATGCTGGCGCGTACGATGGCGGCCGAGGTCAGCATGAAGATGATGAGCAGCACCAGCACGATGTCCACGAAGGGAATGATGTTGATGCTGGCCAGCGGCCCCTCGTCCTCGCCGTTGCCGTTGCTCAGCGACCCAGCCATGGAGGCTCCCTACTCGCTCTTCTCGCTGCCCGCGGCCTTCAGTTCGGCCAGCAGGATGCGCGACAGCGACTCGGTGTTGGTCACCGCGTCCTTCACCATGCCCTTGAACACGTTGTAGGCCACCACCGCCGGAATCGCTACCAGCAGGCCGATGGCCGTGGCCACCAGCGCCTCGGCGATTCCCGCCATCACGCCCGTGCTGGCACTGGCCATGTCTTTCGACAGATCCTTGAATGCCCGCACGATGCCCAGCACGGTTCCGAACAGGCCGATGTAGGGCGAATTGGACGCCAGGGTCGCCAGGATGGACAGGCGCCGCTCGTAGAAGCTTTTCTCGCGCGACATCGCCCCGGTCAGAAGATCCTCGACGGACTCCGGCCCCTTGGCGTAGCCGCGCAGGCCGGCCAGCACCACGTTGGTTTCCAGGCTATCGGTCTTGGCCAGCAGCTTGGCCGCCGCCTCGAAGTCGCCCTTGTCCAAGTGCTTGGCGAATTCTTCGCGCAAGGAATCGAAGTCGACCTTGCGCCGCCGGTAGAAAATCCAGCGTTCCACCATGACCGCAACCGACAGCAGCGACAGCCCGAGCAGGAGCCAGAGCACCCACTCGGAGCGAAAAACCGGCAGGGACAGGAGTTTCTGGACTAGGCCTTCAGGAGAGGGGGTCATGACGACCTCAGATGACACCGCATGGGCAGGTTTCTGTCACCCAGTGGGCCATGACGCAAGAGCGACCGCGTCGCGTGGCTCCCTCGGTGACAATCCGGTGACGATCCGCCTGTTGACGGCGCCGCACAGCACACGTAGCGTTCGCCGGCCATGTCCTCTCACATGCTTGTCATTGTGCGGAGCTTTCCCGGGCACCACCCCACGCACCGAATTTTCTTCGCAGCTCTGCTCCTCTTGGCAAGCGCGTTCTCCACCGTGGCGCGCGCCGAGCCGCAAAGCCTCATCGCAGGGAAGCTGCCCATCCGCAGCGAGGGCGTGAAGAACGTGAGCCGCTTGACCGACGGTGTTTACGGCAACGAGGGCGACGAGTGGCTCACCGATGTGACATCGCGCTTTCTTTCGGCGCGATCCTTCGTCGAATACGACCTGGGCGCCGAGCGGCCTATTCGCTGCGCCCTGGCCCAGGCCGACAACAACGATGTGTACATCCTCTCGGGCTCGCTGGATGGTGAAAGCTGGCAGCCCTTGTGGCGAGTGGGGGCCGAGACGGGCGCTGGCATGCGACTGCGCAACCAGAAACTGGAGACCAGCGCGCGCTACGTGCGACTCTCCGCCACCGGAGGCGATGCCCTTTACAGCGTGAGTGAGATCGCCCTGTACAGCGAGTGCCCGGCCATCTGGCCGCCGTCCGAACTGGTGCGGACCCGCGGCGTGACAGTGGCCGACACGGTCGCCACCAAGGCGGTCGTCTTCGGGATCTTCGCCGCCTTCTTCCTGCTGGTCCATCGTCGCAGGGCCGGGCGCATTCACTATGTCTTGCTTCTGCCGGCGGTGGCGGCGGGCTGGATGCTGGCCGTCGAGCTGGCACGCCTGTACCCTTTTATCGATCAAGAGCCGACCTTGCGCGGCTTGCTCGCCGCACTGGTTGCCTTGCTGGCGATCAAGGAGGCCTTCTTCAGCGAGGCGGCGGCGCCCCATCGGAGAGTGGTGCTGGGCACCTTGGGCTTCTGCGCGGTGGCGGCCTTTTTCACCTACTGCCACTTCGGGACGCCGCAGTTCTTCGACGAGGCCAAGGGCCGGCGCACCTTCGTGCACACCTGGGCCATGCGCAACGACTTCCCCACGGCGAAGTACTTCCGCGAGCTGCGCTTCGATGGGCTGTATCTCGCCAGCCTGGCGGCCTACGCGGAGGACACCCCGGGCTTTGGCCCTGATCGGCTGGCCAGCGTGCGCGTGCGCGATCTGCGCGACAACCAGATGCGCATGAGCGGTGAACTATCGGGCGAAATGTCCAGGGTGCGCGCGCGCTTCACCCCCGAACGCTGGCAGGAATTCAGGCGCGACATGAAGTACTTCGCCGACAGCATGGGCGAGGCGGACTTCATGGCCGGCCTGCAGGAGCACGGGGGCGACGCCACGCCAGCGTGGATCCTGCCGGCCTATCTGCTTTTCAGCCACCTGCCCGCCAGCGAAGCAACCCTGACCGCCACCGGGCTCATCGATCCGCTGCTCATCCTGCTGCTCTTCTTCGTCATCGCGCGCACCTTCGGACTGCGCGTGATGCTCTACCTGGCGGTGCTGTGGGGGTCGAGCGACTTCTACACCCTCGGGACGAACCTGCTGGGCGCGACCTTGCGCCAGGATTGGCTGGTGGCCCTCGGGTTCGGGGTCTGCGCGCTGAAATCACGGCGCCTGTTTCTCGGCGGTGTTCTTCTCGCCTACGCGGCTCTGGTGCGCGTGTACCCCAGCGAGGCAACCCTGTTCCTGGCCGTGCCCATCATGTGGTTTGCCGTCGACACCTGGCGCGAGCACCGGCGGCTCCCGCGCCTGGCGGAGCTTCGCGCAGCCCAGGGTCCCGCCCTGCGCGCGCTGGCCGGCGTGGCCGCGTGCGTGGTGGGCGCGTTGCTTTTCACTTCAGTCCTGTTCGGGGCGGGAGACACCTGGGGCGCCTGGAAGCACAAGACCGAGATCCACGAGAGCATCCCCAGCTCGAACAAAGTGGGGTTGCGCAACGTCGTGGCCTTTCGTGCCGATCTCTCGGCCGCAAGTCTGATACAAAGCGGGACCAACGATCTTTGGCGCGACTGGGAACGCCACCAGAGTTCGACCTTCTCGGCCCGCCAGCCGTTGTACTACCTGGCACTCCTCGTCGCCATAGCCTTGGCCCTGCTCGCGTGCCGGGGCCGCAGCCTGGAACAGGTGTGCCTCATCGGCCTGCTGCTGGTCCCGTTCTATTCCTATCTACCCAACACCTACTGCCATTTCGTGTTTCTCTTGCCGCTGGCGGTTGCCGTGGCCGGAGCAGAGGCCGAGCGCGACCGCAACTTCGCGCTGGTCGTCGTCCTGCTCGCGCTTCTGGCCGTGGGCCAGGCCTTCACTGCGGCCGAGCAGTGGGCCGACCTGCGCTACACCGACCAGAGCGATCTGCTGCTCGTGGCGTTCACCCTGATCCTGATCCACTGGGCGCGCCAGTCCTGGCGTGCAGCGCCCCTGTGGAAGAAGGAGCAGGAGAGCAAGACGGGCTGAGCGGATCTCCCGACCTGCAGTCTACCCCACTCGGTCGCAACATCACTTGCACCCGACCTTCACAGGCCCGATCCTGGGAGGATGCAGATCCCCATCGTTCGGCTGGCGCTCGGCGATGCCGAGGTCGAGGCCGCCAGCAGGGTCATTCGTTCGGGCTGGGTTGCCCAGGGCCCGGAAGTGGCGGCTTTCGAGCGCGAGTTGGCCGCGGCCGTGGGCGCTCCATTTGCGGTGGCTGTGGCCAATTGCACCGCGGCGCTGGAGCTTTCCCTGCGCGTGGCCGGTGTGCAGCCAGGCGACGACGTGGCCACGGTCAGCCATAGCTTCATCGCCACCGCCAACGCAGTGGTGGCGGTCGGGGCGCGACCCATCTTCGTCGACGTCCAGCCCGATAGCTACAGCATGGACTCGGTTGCGCTCGCACGCGCGATCACGCCGCGCACGCGCGCCATCTTGTGTGTGCACCAGATCGGCTTCCCTTGCGATCTGCCCGCCATCCTAGCCATCGCGCAGTCACGCGGCTTGCCCGTCATCGAGGACGCCGCCTGCGCCATCGGCAGTGAGATCCGCATCGACGGCGACTGGCAGCGCATTGGCCGACCCCACGGCCTGCTGGCCTGCTTCTCGTTTCATCCGCGCAAGCTGATCACGACTGGTGACGGCGGCACGATCACCACGTCCGACCCGTCGCTGGCCGAGCGCCTGCGTTCGCTGCGCCAGCACGCCATGTCGCAAAGCCCGCCGTTTCCCACGCGACCACCCAGCACGGCTCGCCACTCGAGCGACCACGTGACGCTGGAAAGTTTCTCCGAACCAGCTTTCAATTTCCGCATGACCGACCTGCAGGCCGCCGTGGGCCGGCCGCAGTTGGCGCGCCTGTCCGCCATCATCGCCGAGCGGCGCGCGCTGGCGGCGCGCTACACCGAGGCTTTGGCCAGCCATCCGCTGCTGGCTCCGCCGGCCGAGCCGGCGTGGGTGCGAAGCAATTGGCAAAGTTACCCGGTCACCTTGCGCACAGGCGGGCGCGTGTCACAGGTTGCGATCATGCAGTTCTTGCTCGACCGCGGCGTGGCCAGCAGGCGTGGCATCGGCAACGCCCACGCCGAGCCGGCCTACGCCAAGTGCGCGTGGTCGTGCGGCCCAGAGCCCTGCGATCCCGCAGCCCACGCGGCAGGCCGCTGCTTGCGCTTGTCCGTCTCGGAACGCGCTCGCGACAACACCATTCTCTTGCCCCTGTTCCACGGCATGTCGCCCGCGGAGCAGGATTACGTCATGGCCAGCCTGCACGCTCTGCCGAGGTGAAAAGCCGAATTTCCGAAGAGCGGCAAGAAATCGTGGTCGTGGACGTGGTCGACAGTGAGCACTCCGACCACGTCCACGTCTACGACCACGACCTCCTGCGACTGTTGCGGGATTGGGGTACACTGCAGCCCTCATGCTCGACATCAGACTTATCAGAGAGAAGCCCGACGAGGTGCGCGCGGGTTTTGCCAAGCTCGGCTCCGCCGTGGATCTGGATGCGGTGCTGGCGCTCGACCAGACGGTGCGCAGGCTGAAGAACGATTCCCAGACCATCCAGGCCGACCAGAACCGCCTGTCGCGTGAGATTGCCAAGGCGCCGACGCCGCAGGCGCGTGAGGAGGCGAAGGCCAAGGGCGCTGCGCTCAAGCAGAAGATCGAATCCCTGGCCGCCGAACTGGCGCAGCAGGAACAGGCCCTGGACGACAAGCTGCTCGAACTGCCCAACCTGCCCCACCCCACGGTTCCCGTGGGCAAGGACGAAAGCGAAAACCGTGTGCTGCGTGAAGAAGGCGTCAAGCGCAGCTACGCGTTTGCGCCCCAGCCGCACTGGGATCTTGGCCCGCGCTTGGGCATCCTGGACTTCGACCGTGGCGTGAAGATCTCCGGGTCGCGCTTCTACATCCTCAAAGACTGGGGCGCGCGCCTGCAACGAGCGCTCATCAGCTTCATGCTGGACCTGCACACCAGCCGCCACGGCTACAGCGAGATCCTGCCGCCCTACATGGTCCGGCGCGAAGCCCTGGTGGGCACCGGCAACCTGCCCAAGTTCGGCGACAACCTGTACCACGACGCCATCGAGGATTTCTGGTTCATTCCCACCGCCGAGGTGCCGGTGACCAACCTGTATCGCGACGAGATCCTGGAGGGCGACAAGCTGCCCATCAAGCACGTGGCCTACACCGCCTGCTTCCGGCGCGAGCAGATGGCCGCCGGTCGCGACACCCGCGGCATCAAGCGCGGCCACCAGTTCGACAAGGTCGAGCTGGTCAAGTTCGTGCGCCCGGAATCGTCGCTGGACGAGCTGCAGGGTCTGCTCGCCGACGCCGAGGACGTTCTCAAGGCGCTGGAGCTGCCCTACCGGGTGGTGGAAATGTGTACCGGCGACCTGTCGTTCTCGGCCATGGTCAAGTTCGACCTGGAATTGTGGGCCCCGGGCTGCGGGGAATGGCTGGAGGTCAGCTCCTGTTCCGCCTTTGGCGACTTCCAGGCCCGGCGGGCCAAGATCCGCTTCCGCGACGGCCAGGAGAAGACCCGTTTCGTGCACACCCTGAACGGCTCCGGCCTGGCCCTGCCCCGCACCCTGGTCGGGGTGCTGGAAACCTACCAGCGGGCAGACGGGAGACTGGACGTACCGGCGGTTCTTCGACCATACTTCGGGGGACGCGACGTTCTGGGATAAACGGACTTGGAAGGCAAACCGCTTGCTCTTGCCGTGCTCCTGGCTGGCGCCCTGGCCGTCGGCATCGGTGTGTTCGTGCTACATGCCGCCAGCGCGCCGCCGCCGACGCCCGAGCGCCCGCGGCCGCCGCCCCCTGCCGCGGTGATGGTCCATTCCGACATGCGCTTCTCACCTGTCTACTACCGCACCTTGATCGAGCAGGACTCCAAGGCCTATGGAATCCCGGCCCCGGCCTGGGACGACATCACGCAGCCCAACCCGTATTTCGATGAGCTGAAGGAGAAGCAGCACCTTCGTATTAAGGCCCCCATCGAAACCCGCCACCTCCGGATATCGATGGAGATCAGCAAGGTTCCCTCGGTCATCGGCGGCCAGGCCCTGAGCGCGGATCACCTGGTTCTGCGCATCGAGAACCGGACGCCGGTCTATCTCGCGTACCGCATCCAGACCAGCGTGCCGGACAAGCGCAAGTGCTCGAGCAAGGGCGAGATTCCACACAACGCCGTGGCCATCGGGCCGAACCAGACCATCCTGCGAACCGAATGTTTGTATCGCAAGGATGAGTCCGTCGATGTGAATCGCATCGAGGTGGTGGAGATGCCAGCGCTATCCGCCTACTACGTGTCACGTCTTCCGCCCAACGCGACCCTCTACGACCCGCGCACCTTTACCGGTCATGTGGGGTTTCGCGGCCAGGACAGCTGCCAGCAGACCTTTTCGTGGCGCGAAATCAAGGATGGCGTGGACGCCAAGCAGTTCGAATGGAAGGACGTCATCGACTTCTACGCCCGCCACAACTGCAGCGAATACTCGTTTTTCAAGACCTATCGCTACCGGACCGACACCAACGCCCCCTTGCCTGCACGCCCTCTCGACTAGAGGCAGGCTTTTGGTTAGATTATACACCCTGTGACTATGACCAAAGCCGACCTCATCGCCGTCATCGCGGACAAGCTCAAGTTCCCCTGGGCGCGCGCAGAGCTGCTGGTCGATCAGATCTTCTCGTCCATGTCGGACGCTCTCATGCGCGGCGAGGGCATCGAGATCCGAGGCTTCGGCAGCTTCACCGTGCGTCAGTACCGCGCGTACGACGGTCGCAACCCTCGCACCGGTGCCACCGTCCACGTCAAGCCCAAGCGTCTGGCTTTCTTTAAGGTGGGCAAGGAGCTGCGCGAGCGCGTGAACGATCGGCGACGTTCCATCGATGCGCCGGCGGCGTCCGAACCGGCGAAGCTGGCATGATGGTAGGGGCGACCTGCGGTCGCGCCGGTCCCCGCCGGTCACGGGAAGCTACCCCAGCCTGACCACCAGACCACGGTCGGCGTCGACCAGCACCAGATCGCCATCATGGAAGAGCCGGCACGCGCCTGCCGCGCCGACCACCGCAGGCAAGCGCCGCTCGCGCGCCTGGGTGGCCACGTGGTCGAGCGGTCCACCGGTTTCGGTCACCAGCGCGGCGGCGACCAGCAAGGGTAGCTCGCTGGGCAGTATGCTCGCCGCCAGGAGAATCTTCCCTGGCGTCGCGTGCGGGCTGCCAGGCTGGTACACGACCACGCGCCCGAGCGCGCGCCCGCCCGTGCTCTCGCCCCTCACCGACACCGTGTCGAGCGCGGCCTGCGCCGGGGGCGGATCTCGGCATGCGTTCTCCCAATTGGCACGACCGGACGCGGCCAGCGCATGTAGATCGGCCGGAGCAGGATCGCCCGCGGCCAGCGATCGCGCGAGAGACAGAGGCAAGAAGAACACTGCACCAGCGTCCGCAAGCGCGCCCATCCGGTTCAGTCTCTTTCCCAGTCGCAAGAGAGCCCGGCGAAGCGCGGCTTGCACCCGCGCGTAGAGCCAGTCGTCGTCCTCGCCCAACCCAACCGCTTGTCGGGCCAGGCGCAAGAACCGACGAAATTCCTCGCGCCGTTCGGGTGCAATCTGTTTCTCGACCTGCTCGCTGCTCCGCTCGTGCGCCTCGGCCGTTGGGTCCTCCGAGGAATCACTTTCGCCGCTGCACAAGTTCTCCGGTGCCTCGCGGCGGGTGGGGACCGCCACGTCCCACACCGGTGTCTCGTCGCCGAAGAGATCCAGGTAGCGATCTTGCGCACGTGCGCGATCGCCCGCGTCCCTGGCTGCCCGAAGCTCTGTCGCCCGCTGCCGGCGCTCGCTCGCCATGGATTCCACGCCGCTCAAAAGCTGTCCGAGCGCGGGCAGCGCCGACGGCAATTCCCGTCGCAGAAATTCCTCCAGGTTTTCGCTCGCGGCACGCAGCGCAGGCTGGATGATCGCGAAGATCGGCTCCTCAACTGCCAGCAAAAGATCGAGAACCTGTTCCAGCGCTGGCTCGTCGCCCAGCGCAGCCAGGCGCGAGTCGACCTCGGCGCGCAGGGCTGCAAAGCGCGCAGGAGCTTCCTCGACCGATACCGCCGCCGGACCCGGCCGCGCATCGGGTGAAAAGAACAGGTACTGCCCCAGCACGCGCTGGCGGATTCCGATGCGGCAGCGTTCGTCGACCAGCGCGATGAGACCGGCATGCGCAGGCGAAAGTGGCAAGGGATTGTGCGCCTGGTCCCATTGCCAGGAGGCTGGATCTTCGCCAGCTCCCAGGTCATCCCAGCCGCGCCACGGGAGAGGCGCAGGCGGCGACTGATAGGGTCGCATCTGCAGGAACACCAGCTTCTCGTTCTGCGCCACCCATTCCACCTCGACGGCGCCCTGGGCCTCGACAAGCGCACGCAGGGCGCCGCGCAGCCGCGTCGCTGCCGCGGACGCCAAGACGCCGGCCCGCACCTGGATGATCGGGGCGTCGGGGCGGGCCGGCACGCAGGCCGCGCCTCCGTGGGCATCGCCGCGGACGTAGGCATGAAGCAGGACCGACAGGGGCGCCGCCGCTGGTCGCAAGTCATGGGCCAGGGCATAGGCCACCGCGCCCGCAGACAGGGCCGAGGCGAGTACCTCGCGGATGGCTGTCTCGACTTCATCTGCGCGCACGGCCACCCGCGATTCATAGATCCCGGCGCCGAGACCGTCGGCGACGTCCTCGCTGGCAAACGACGACCGCACCGACCAAAGAACGTCCGGGCTGTGCGCGAGCCACGCTGCCAGCTCCTGGGAAAATCCCGCCGGAAACGGCGCTGCCATCAACTCGGCCCTGGCGCGGTCCAGATGAGCAAGCACCCGCTCGTCGATCATCTCGGGCAACGACAGCGAGGGGCCGATGGCGCGGAACAACTCGTCCGTGATCACGAATCCCGCCGGCGTGGGCAGGCCCGCGGCCGACAGCCGCGCTAGCGAGCGGGCCTTGCCGCCCAGCCGCGCGTCGGTGCCGTGCAGGTCCGCGAAAAAGCTCATGGCAGGAACTCTAGCGCGGATTGGCTGAAGCTTGGGCTCCTGCCGCCTTGTAAAGGTTTCTTACAAGACGCCGCGGCGCCGGCACTGGTCTTGGTCCGCGGGTTTGCCAACACCGCGTTTGTGCTGGCCGTTGTTCCATCGCCCCCGCCGGCACCGGACTTGCGAAAGCCGCCTTCGAGCCCGGAAGCCGCGCGTGCGGATTTCCCCCCGGGCACGGAGGAACCATGCGCATCCTGCCTGTCATCCTGTCTCTGGCGCTTGCCGGCTGGCCAGGCGGCTCGGCACACGCGGAAACAGCCGCGCCCTGCCCTGCCCATGAAATCGCCGTGGTCGTGAATGTCTCCACGCGGATGCTGAGCCTGTGTGAGCAAGGAAGAGCCCAGCGGGAGTTTCCCGTGGCCCTGGGCATTGCAGGCGTCGGCAAGCGACAGCAAGGAGATCACCGCACGCCTCTCGGCGTGTACCCGCTGGGGCCGCCCCGCCCGTCCTCGAACTACGGAACCTTCATCCCGGTCGGCTACCCCACGCCCCGACAAGTTGCGATGGGGTTCACCGGAAGAGACGTCGGTATCCACGGCCCCCCGCGCGCCAACCTCAACGACGGTCCCCACAACACCGACGTTGACTGGACCTGGGGTTGCATCGCAGTGGGAAGTGATCTGGAGATTGAGGCGATCGCGACCTGGCTGAGAAAACATCCCCGGGCCTTGCTGCACATCTTCCGCGAAGAGGAACACTAGCCATCCCGGCGCCGCCCGCTAAGATAGCTTTCATGCCGGCGTTGCTTGCGCTCTTCGGACCCAAGCAGGGGTTGCGTATCCCGTTGCAGGGCCGCTTACTGGTTGGCCGCGCCGTCACCGCCGACGTGCAACTGGTGGACGGCAAGGTCTCGCGCGAACACTGTCGCATCGATGCGACCCAGGCGCAGGCCTGCATCGAGGATCTGGGTAGCCAAAATGGCACCTTCGTCAACGGAACCGCCATCAGCGAACCCACCTTGCTCGACGAGGGCGACCAGATCGCGATCGGCGACACGCTTCTTCTGCTGGCGGGAGACGACGGGGACGTATGCAACGCCCGCTACGGCGATGGCACGGTGGTGGTGGCCGCGGACGCACGCGCCCACACCGCCGCGCACGCGCGCCCGCACGTCGCGGCCCCTGCGACACTGGCCAGCGTGCGTAGCCTGGGCGAACTGGCAGCGCGCCTGACTTCGAGCAGGAGTGAGGAAGAGGCCGCCGGGCTGGTTCTCGACGCTGTGGAAGCCATGCTGAAGCCCTACCGCGTGACCATGTTCTTGTGCACTTCGCGCAGCGATGGCAAGCAGGAACGTGAGCGCATCGTGCCCCTGGCCACGCGGGGAAAAGAGACGGTCATCTCGATCTCACACACCTTGCTCAAGCTGGCCACTGCCTCGGGGCATGGAGTCCTGGTCGAAGACGCCATGGCCAGCCACGAATTGCGCGGAGCCCGCAGCGTGGTCGAGCACGGCTTGCGTTCGGTGATGGTGGTGCCTTGGGGACAGCCGGCCAAGGCTCCCCGTGGCTTCTTGCACGTGGACCGCGAATCCGAACAGCCGTTCTCCTCCGCCGATCTCGCCTGGCTGGAAGCCGTGGGCCATCTCGCCACCCTGCGCCTGGCCGAGGCTGGACCCGCCGCGACCGCGGTCGAGGCGGCCGCTCCGGTCGGAACCAGCCCTGCCTTTGTCGCGGCCCTGCGCCAGGCCACGGCTGCCGCGCGCGTGGATTCCACGGTGGTTCTGCTTGGCGAGACTGGCACCGGCAAGGAAGAGATCGCGCGCCTCATCCACGCACAAAGCCGGCGCAGTCACGGTCCCTTCATCGCGGTCAACTGCGGCGCCATTGCGCAAGGCCTGGCCGAAAGCGCGCTCTTCGGCCACGAGAAGGGTGCCTTCACCGGCGCCAGCGCGACCCGGTTGGGCGCATTCGAGTCGGCCGACGGCGGCACGCTGTTTCTCGACGAGATCGGAGATCTCGCGCCCGCCCTGCAGGTGACCCTTCTGCGCGTGCTGCAGGAACGGGCGGTGGTGCGGGTGGGCGCCAGCCTGCCCAGACAGATCGATGTGCGCGTGATCGCGGCAACCCATCGCGACCTCGACGAGAAGGTCCAGGCCGGCCTGTTCCGCGAAGATCTCTTCTTTCGTCTCAACGTTCTTTCCATCAACCTGCCAGCTTTGCGCGAACGCCGGGACGACATTCCGCTGCTCGCGCGCACTCTGCTCGAACGGATCGCCAGCCGCCTTGGACTGCGCAACCCGCAGCTCTCTGCCGCGGCCGAGGCGGCGCTGGGCGAATGGGACTATCCCGGCAACGTGCGCGAACTGGGAAATATCCTCGAACGTATTCTGGTCATGCGCGACCCGCGCGATTCGGATGCCATTGACCGGGATGATGTGCGGGCGGCCTTGGGGCACGCTCTGCGACCCGCCGCGGGTTGGGACGCCGGCCGGCCCGACGAGAATCTCGCCGACGCCGTCGCGCGGATCGAGAAGACCAACATCGAGGCCGCGCTCCGCCGGGCACGCGGGGTGAAGAGCCACGCGGCCCGGCTTCTCGGCATCAGCCGGCCCACCCTCGACAAGAAGATCGCGGATCTGGGCATCGACATCTGGGCCTAGCCCACATCCCCGGCTCGACTTGGTAGTAGGATGAAGGTGTGCCTGCCCCTGCTGCCGCCGGTCTGATCTGCCCAGCCTGCCAGACGCCGCTGCCCCACCTTGCCGCAGGCGCCGCTTCCCTACTCTGTCCCGGGTGTCACATCGAGGTAGACGCGGCCCGACTTGAAACCCTGGTCGGCAAGCCCCGCTTCGTGGCCGAGCGAAGCTGGGTCGGCGCGGAAATCGACGGCATGGTGGTGGAGGAGATGATCGGCGCGGGCGGGATGGGAACCGTGTACCGCGCCCGCTCTGCACGAGAGGGCGAACCTGCACTGGCGGTGAAATTCCTTTCGCCTGCTCTGGCGGCCGAGCCAGAATTGGTGGCGCGCTTTCGCCGCGAGGTCGCCCTGCTCGAACAGCTCGACCATCCCGCCATCGTGAAGGTCAGGTCGCACGGCGAGAGCCAGGGTGTTCCCTGGTTCGCCATGCAACTGGTCGACGGGCCAACTTTGGCGGTGCGACTGGGCAAGGGACCACTGGGTGTGGACGAAGCGCGCGGGATCTTCCTGCGTCTGCTCGATGCGCTCGACCACGCGCACAGCCGCGGAGTGGTGCACCGCGATCTCAAGCCGGCCAACGTGCTGCTGGCAGCCGACGGGGCTCGCTTGGCCGACTTCGGCATCGCGCATCTGGACCTGGATACGGTTTCGCACAAGACCCAGCTCACGCGAACCAGCGCGATCCTGGGCACGTTCCCCTATATGTCGCCAGAACAGCGCGCTGGCCGCGCCGTGGATGCTCGCAGCGATCTGTATTCCGTCGGAGTGATGCTGTACGAGGCGCTTGCGGCAGAGCGGCCCGAAGGCGCCTTCGCCCCCTTGCACCGTCGGCGCAGCGATGTCCCGACCCAGGTCGATCAGGTGGTGCTCCGTCTCTTGCAACCCGATCCGGCCCTGCGCCTGGCATCGGCCAGCGCGGCGCGGGCGGCGCTGGCCCGTGCGCTTCGGCCGGGGCAAGTGGGACGACGGTGGCTGGCCTGGACAGGAACCGCGGTTCTCACTCTGCTTCTCGCCGCCGGATCGAGCCTGTGGTTCGGCAAGAGCGCGTCCCCTCCGGCTCCCCCAATTTTGCAGCAGCCAGCAAACCCCGCCCCACCGCCGCCCCTTCCCCGGACGCCACAACCGGAAAACGAGCCGCGCGCGGCGCCCCCACAGGTTGACTTGCCACCGCTGCAAGGATTGAAGCGTCCCGCAAAGGTGAAAGCGCCGCTCGCCCTGAAGGGATCGAGAGGTTACGGGTCCAAGAGTGGCAGGGGCAGAAAGTCTTTCGGTGCGAAGGACTCCCCCGAACCGCACTAGGCAGCAGGGGACCAATCTCCGACGCCACCGCTAGCGCCCCAGCCCAAGCAAGAGGAGCCGCAGTCCATTGGAAAGAGCTCCCTCGAAAAGGCGAGGAAGTGGGGCCGCAAGACGAAGATCTTGGACGACGACCTATTCGAGGCCACGAAGGGCGAGTAGCACACGACGGGGTGAAGTAGGGGTTGCCGGTCAGCGCGCCCCGAGCCCGCTGGCCGCCAGATCGATCACCGGCCCCGGCACCAGGCCGAGGGCCAGCACCAACACCACCATCGCGGCCAGCACGATCCCCATGCCCGCTGACCGAAACGGCTGCCACGGTCGCACCGGCTCGCGGAAATACATGGCGACCACGATGCGCAGATAGTAGTAGACGCTCACCAGGCTGTTGAGCACGGCCGCCACGACCAGCCAGACCAGATCCGGGCTCTGCACGGCCGCGCGAAACACGTAGAATTTGCCGAAGAAACCGCCAGTGGGCGGCACGCCGGCCAGCGACAGCAAGAGCACGGTCATGGCCAGGGCCACGGCCGGCCTGGTACGCGCCAGCCCGGCCCAGTCGCGCACCAGCAAGCGCTCGTCGTCGCGTCGGCCCACCCATGCCACCACGGCAAAAACGCCCAGGGTGGTGAACGCGTAGGCGGCCAGGTACACCAACACCGCCGGCTGCGCGCCCTCCACCTTCTGGCCCAGGGCCACCAGGCCGATCAAGAGATAGCCGGCATGGGCAATCGACGAGTAGGCCAACATGCGCTTGACGTTGTTCTGGCGAAGCGCAGCCAGATTTCCCCAGGTCATGGTGACAAACGCCACCCCGCCCAGTACGCGCACCCAGCCGACGTGGCCCAGCGCCAGCCCGGGATCGGCGAAGACCGCACCCAGCAGGCGCACGAGACCACCCACGGCCGCGACTTTGATCCCGGCTGCCATGAGACCGGTCACCGGCGTGGGGGCGCCCTGGTAGGCGTCAGGCGCCCACATATGAAACGGCACGGCCGCGATCTTGAACAACATGCCAGCGAGCACGAAGTACACACCGATGATGAAGAGCGGGTTGCCTGCGGCCCGGCCGGCGCGCGCTGCGATCCCGGCATACGACATCTCCCCGCCCGTGGTGCCGTAGAGCAAAGCTGCTCCGTACACCAAAAACCCGGCGGCGAACGCACCCAGCAGCAGGTACTTGAGCGCGCCCTCCGCTCCCGCGGGTTGGCGACGCCAGCTCGCCACCAGCAGATAGGCGGCCAGCGACATGGTCTCAATGCCGATGAGCAACGACAGCAGGTGCGTGGCGTGAACCACCGTCATCATACCTGTGGTGGCGAAGAGCACCAGGACATGGTGCTCGCCGTTCTCGAAGTCGTGTTCACGCACGAAAGGCGCCGCGACCAGCAGAGTCACCAGGGCCGTTGCGATCAACACAGCGTCGAGAAAGAGCGACATTCGATCCACGACCCACATGCCGGCCCAAATCGGTTGGCCGGACTCAGCCCCTGTCCATTGGCCCACAACCGCGGCCAGGGCCGCCAGACAGCCTAGCTGCGCCAGTCGGCAGGCAGACTCGCGGCCCCTGGTCATGGTGTCCAGCAAGAGTGCCAAACACCCGGCCCCTGAAATCAGCAGCAGCGGAGCCAGGGCCGTGATCTGTTCAACCTGCAAGGTCATCAGAAACGCCTCGCTGTCTCGGCCTGCGCGGTTGCCGGCCGCGCGGGCCGCTGACCCGGGATCACACGCCGTGCCGGCCCGTCGGGATTCGCGCGCGCCTCGGCCAGACGATCGCGGAAGCTCGCCGTGAGCGCCTGCACCGAGGCAGTGGTGCGCTCGATAATGGGCTGCGGGACCACCCCCATGACCAGCGCCGCCAGCACCAGGACACCGAACACTAGGCGCTCGCGCAGGCCGAGATCGCGCACCTGCGGGTCGCGGTTCTCGGGCTTGTCGAGCGGCCCGAACATCACCCGCTGGTACATGGTCAATAGATACACAGCCTCCAAAATGACTGCTGTGGCGGCCAGGCCGGCCAGCAGCGCCGGCTGGCTGAACATGGGAGCTGCCAGGCCCACCGCCTGCCAGTCCTTGCCCGCGGTGAACGTGCCAGCGAGCACCAGAAACTCGCCCACGAAGCCACACAAGCCGGGCAGCCCGGCCGAGGCCAACACCATGACCAGAAAGCACGCGCCGAACACCGGCACCTGTTTCCACAGTCCGCCGAAATCGCCCAGTTGGCGCGTGTGGCGGCGGTCGTAGAGAATCCCCACTGCCAGGAAGAGGCCTCCCGTCGAGACCCCGTGGGCCAGCATCTGGAAAATCCCGCCCTGGATGCCCTTGTCGGAAAGCACCAGGATGCCGAGCACCACGAAGCCCAGGTGTGACACCGACGAATAGGCGACCAGCTTCTTCACGTCGTCCTGCACCCAGGCCATGAGCGCGCCGAATATGATGCCGGCCACGGCGAGGCAAGCGATGATGGGCGCCGTCTGCTGGGCCGCCAGCGGAAAGAATGGCAGGGCGAAACGCAGAAAGCCGTACGCGCCGAACTTCAACAAGATGGCTGCCAGGATCACCGAACCGCCGGTGGGTGCTTCCACATGAGCGTCGGGCAGCCAGGTGTGCAGCGGAAAGAGCGGCACCTTGATCATGAAGGCCAGCGTGAATGCGAGGAAGCACAGCAGTTCCGGCCCGCGCGGCAGCGTGATGGTGGCCCAGGTCGAGTAGTCGAAGGTCCACTGACCGGTGACCGCGTGCACCTGTGCGTACAGGTACAGGATGGCCGCCAGCATGAGCAGCGATCCCACCAAAGTGAAAATGACGAACTTGATGGCCGCGTACAGTCGCTGCTCGCCGCCCCAGATGCCAATGATGAAATACATCGGGATCAGCATCAGTTCCCAGAACACATAGAAGGCGAACAGGTCGATGGCCAGGAAGGTTCCCAGCATGCCGGTCTCCAGCAGCAGCATGGCCACGGTGAATTCCCGGCTGCGCGTCCTGTGCACGCCCATGGCCTGCGGCGAAAGCAACGTCAGGAAGACCATCAGCGTGGTGAGCAGCACCAGCCACAGTGAGATGCCGTCCACGCCCAGATGAAAATGGATTCCCAGCGAAGAAACCCAGGGACGATCAACTTCCATTTGGAAAGCGCCAATTGATTTGTCAAAGGCGCGCAGAACCAGCAGGGATTGCGCGAGGCTGACCAGCGCCGCGACCATCCCGATGGGTCGGCTGGTGCGTTCGCCCCGCGGCGCCAGCATCACCAGGATGGCGCCGAAAAGCGGAAGAAGCACTGTCAACCTGAGATCAGTCATGGCCTACCGGATGTCGATGCTCCGCTCGATGGTGCGAGAGGTGTTCCACTGCGGATCAGTGATGCGAACCCGCAGTCGGTAGCGGCCGGGGCGGGCGTAGGACCAGGACGCGCTGGGGGTCGGGCCGAGAACATCCTCTCTGCCATCGCCATCGAAATCGAAGCCATAGTCGAGCTTGCCCGGCCTGGCTTCGCCATCGCTCAGTTCGACCGCGAGGTTGCGGCCCTCGACGCGAATCTTCACCTCGGAGGGCGTCGCGGGACGAGCCATCACGTAGACCAGCGCGGCCAGCCCGATGGCGAAGACGGCCAGGTAGCGCTGCACATCACCCACTTGCAAGAGGCGCAAGAGGCGTCCCATGCTTTCGACCAAAACCGCCCATCCACCGACCAGCAACCTGTCGATGAGAATGCGATCGACGACCAAGAAGAGCAGCCGGGACAGGCCGCGCATGGGTCGCACCACCAGTCCTTGGTAAATTTCGTCGACGAAAAACTTGCCGCGCACCACGGCCACCAAGCGCGGCAGAGCCGCGACGAACCGGCGCGCTGGCTCGCGCGCGCCGCCGCCGAAAAACAGTCTGGCCAGGCCGATGCCGGCAAGAGCAATCGCGGTCGACCCCGCCATCACCCGCCATTCGAGGCCGCTCGACACTTCCAGGCTGCGGCCCACCGCGGGTGCCAGCCAATGACCGATGAGATCACCGTGCGGCCAGCCGGAGGGCAGACCCACCACCCCGGCCAGCAGGGCGCCCAGGCCCAGTACCAGCAGCGGCCCCACCATCTCGATGGGCGATTCGTGCAGGTGCTCGCGCGTGTGCGGGTCGGCCCGGCACTCGCCCGTGAACACCAGAAAGTAGAGCCTCGACATGTAGAAGGCCGTGCCCAATGCGGCGGCCAGCAAGCTCGCGCCGGCCGCGGGGCCGACCCAGCCCAGATGCGGGCCGAAGACTTCCGTGGCAAAAGCGCCGGTAACGATGGCGTCTTTGGAAAAGAAACCAGAAAAGACCGGCACCCCGCAGATAGCCAGCCAGCAAATCCGGAACACCCAGGTCGTCCAGGGCAACTTGCGGCAGAGACCGCCCATGCGGGTGATGTCGCCCGAGCCAGCCATGGCGTGCATGACCGAGCCGGCGCAGAGAAACAGGCCCGCCTTGAAGAAGGCGTGGGTGAACAGGTGAAAAATGCCGCCCGCAAAATTGCCCGTGCCCACGCCCACGAACATGAAGCCAAGCTGACTGATGGTGGAGTAGGCCAGCACCTTCTTGAAGTCGTTCTGGGCAAAGGCGATGACCGCAGCAAAAAGAGCCGTCAGCGCCCCGACCACTGCCACCACGGCCAGCGCCGCCGGGGCCAGCAGATACAGCGCGCCCAACCGTGCCACCATGTACACGCCGGCGGTGACCATGGTGGCCGCGTGGATCAGCGCGGAGACCGGCGTGGGACCGGCCATGGCGTCGGGCAGCCAGACGTAGAGCGGAATCTGCGCGGATTTGCCCGCCGCACCCAGGAACAGAAACAGCGCCGCCCAGAAAGCCACCGGCTGTCCCCACCACAGCGTCGCGGTCAGCGTCGCGCTGCCTGCGCGGGCGGTATCCACGATGGCAGGAATGTCGAACGTACTGGCGGCGCGGAAAAGCAAGAACATGCCGATGAGAAAACCCAGATCGCCCACGCGATTGGTGATGAAGGCCTTCTTGCCAGCGCTGGCGTTGGCGGCCTCGCCGTACCAGAAACCGATGAGCAGATAGCTGCACAGGCCCACGCCTTCCCAGCCGATGAACATCACGGGCAAGCTGTCACCCAGGACCAGAAGCAGCATGGCGCCGCAGAAGAGATTCAGGTACGCGAAGAAGCGCGCGTAGTCCTCGTCGTGGGCCATGTAGCCAGTCGAGTAGATGTGGATGAGCGCGCCCACGAAGGTCACCACCAGGCACATCAGGCCTGACAGCGCGTCCATGCGCAGGGCCAGATCGACGCGCAGATCGCCGCTCGCGAACCACGTTCCCACCACGTCGGTCAGCCCACCCGATTCGACTAGCGCCGGTAGCGCAAAGAAGAACGCGTCCGCCGACACCAGCAGAGCAGCCCCCACCGCCATGCAGGCGACGTGGTGAACCACCCTGCGGCTGTGGTGCCGGCCCGCGAGGATTAGGTAGGCCGCGCTCAGCAGGGGCAAGAGAGGAATGATGTGCAGTTGAGAAAGCACCAGCTACCCCTTCAAGTCGTTCACTTCGTCGAGGCTGGTCGTGCGGCGCGTGCGAAACACGCTGACCACGACGGCCAACCCCACGGCGGCTTCGGCCGCAGCTATTGCCATCACGAAAAAAGCGAACACATGTCCCCGTTGATCGCCGAGTGCCCGCGAGAAAGCGAGAAGCGCCAGCGTGCCGGCCGCCAACTGCAGCTCCACGCTCATCAGCACGATGAGGGCGTTGCGACGCAGGAACACCCCGGCGGTTCCCACGAAGAACAGGGCCAGTGAAACCAGGATGTACGCGTAGGTCGGCATCAGGAAACCCGCGGCCCGCTCTCGTGAAAATGACGGGTCAGCATCACCGCGCCGATGACGGCCACCAGCAGCAGCAGAGAAATCGCCTCGAAGGGAAACAGGAAATCCGAGAACAGCAAGGCCCCCACCGACGCGACGGTTCCAAAATCCTTCACCGGCGGCGTCGCCGAAGCCGCCAGCAATGGCAGCGTGCGCTCGTGCCCCACCAGCCAGGCGGCCCGGTAAAATACGTAACCGGCGGCCAGAACTCCGGCAGCGCGCATGACCAGCCCCTGGCGCGCGACGGGCGTGGTTTCCTCGCGGTTCACCATCATGACGACAAACACGAACAGCACCATGATGGCGCCGGCGTAGACCAGGATCTGCAAGACCGCGAGGAAGTGCGCCGACAAGGTAGCGAAGAGACCGGCCAGCGCCGCGAAGCTGAGCACCAGCGACATCACGGCGCTCACAGGATTGCGCCGGGTGATGGTCATGAGGCCGCCTGCCAGAACGCCGGCGCCGAGAATGGCAAACACGATGGCCTCCGCCAGGCTCGCGCTGTGGGCAGCCGGGTTCATGATGCCTGGGCCTTGGCCAGCCGGGCCTCGAAGTCGCAACGAAACTTGGTGAGAAAACCCAGCATGGGCCAGGCGGCTGCCTCGCCCAGGGCACAGATGGAATTGCCGGCGATGCCATTGGCCACGTCGGCCAGAAGCTCGATATCCCCCGGCCGACCGTCGCCTTCAGCCAGGCGGGTGCAAACCCGTGCCAGCCAACCCGTGCCCTCACGGCAGGGCGTGCACTGCCCGCACGACTCGTGGGCATAGAAACGCATGATACGGGCACAAAGGCCCACCACGTCGGTGCTCTCGTCGAACACCACCACGCCGCCCGAGCCCGCCATGGTCTTCAGCCGGCGACCGCTGCCCATCTCGAAAGCAACGCCTGGTCTCAGCTCCACGTCCTTGATGCGCGGATCGGTGGTGAGCGCGTCGAACTCGATGGGCACGTCGATCTCGCTGGCATCGAGCGGCGGCATGGAGCTTCCCCCGGGAATCACCCCACGCAGCGCCCGTCCCTGCGAAATGCCGCCGCACACGTCGTAGATCAGCTCGCGAAAGGAAATACCCATGGGCAACTCGTACACGCCGGCCCGCTTCACGTGCCCCGACACGCACAGCAGGCGGGTGCCGCCCGACTTTCCCATGCCCGCCTTGGCGAACCATTCCCCGCCGTGGGCGACGATGTCGGGAACGTTCATCAAGGTCTCCACGTTGTTGATCACGGTGGGCTGGCCGAACAGACCTTTGATGGCGGGAAAGGGAGGCTTGTTGCGCGGGTATCCGCGCTTGCCCTCGATGGACTCCAGCATGGCGGTCTCCTCGCCACAGATATAGGCCCCGGCGCCCAGGTGCACGGTGATGTCGAGCTTGAAGGAACCATTCACGCTCTGCCTCTCCCGGCCCAGCCAGCCCGCCGCGTAGGCCTGGTCGACCGCTGCCTGCACGATGTCCGCCTCACGCCGCAGTTCGCCCCGGATGTAGATGAAAGCGTGAGCGCACCCGAGCGCGAAGGCCGAAATGGCCACGCCCTCGACCAGCAGATGAGGGTCGCCGCCCAGCAACACGCGGTCCTTGAAGGTACCCGGTTCGGACTCGTCGCCGTTGCACACTAGATAGACGCGCTCGGCGTTCTTGGGCAGAAAGCCCCACTTGACCCCGGCAGGGAATCCCGCGCCTCCGCGGCCGCGCAGATTGGACTTCTTGACCTCATCCACCACCTTGTCCCGCCCCATGCCCAGCGCTTTCTCGAACGCCTGCCAGCCGCCCCGCGCTCGATACACTTCGAGCTTCTCGATGTCGGGCACACCGAAGTTCTTGGTGACGATCTTGAGCCCCGGAGTTTCGCGGTACCCGCTGCCCGAGGTTCCACAGGCCGGCAGCGTGGACACGCCGGGCGCGGGCACGAGCGGCGACGATGGCTGGTGGGGGCCAGTTTCGTTCGCTTGCCGCCGCAACTCATCGATGAGCTTGTCCACCTTGTCGTGTGTCAGGCTGACGTAGTGGTGCGGGCCGCACGTCATGGTCGGGGCGTACGCGCACCCGCCCAGCCCGTCCTCTTCACCCAGGCTGAATAGACCGTCGGGCGTGGTCTGGCCAGGTTCGATGCCCAGGCGCTTCTCCAGATGGCGCAAAACATCGTGACCACCGCGCAGGGTGCAACCGAGATTGGTACATACGTGCAAGGGATAGCGGGCCGGCGGCTGGCGCAAAAACAACGTGTAGAAAGTGGCCACGCCGAAGACGTGCGACAGCGGGAGATCCAGAGTTCGTGAAACCAGTTCCAGCGCCTGGTCGGACAGGTAGCCGAATTCGTCCTGGGCCACGTACAGCACGCCCAGCAAGGTGGCTTGCCGGGTGGGATAGCACGCGAGCAGTCGCTCGATCTGTTGACGCGCCTTTTCGGAAAACTCAAGTGTCATCGGATCGCCTGGGCTCCCCTGTCTCCGTCGGCGCCAATCTCCGTCGTCAAACGCCCTCCGTCAAGGCGACGTTGCTCGTCTTGTGACGAAGTGTGGCCGCCGCTCTGCAGCGCAGGGTTCGCACAGGAAGCCCGGTTGGCCTTTTGACTGGCGTTGGCCAGGCGGGCGGGCTGGTGCTTCAGCCTTGGCTCTCTCCCGCCGATGTCTGAAAAAGGGCATGGCAAACCGGTTCCTTCTCGTTGACGTCGATCCCGTCGGACAGGCAGCCCTCCAGCACGTCGCCGCGTCGCTGGAGGGCGAGGATGTTGTGGCCGCCACGGCGGAGGCGGCGCGAGCCCGGCTGCGCGCGGAAGCCTTCGATCTCTGCATCGTGGACATGAACATCCCCGACGGCGGAGCTCAGGTGATAAGCACTGCGCAGGCCTGTCAGCCGTGGATTTCGGTCGTGGGCATGGCCGGCCAAGGCACGGTCGTCGAAGTGGTCGAAGCCTTTCGCGCAGGCGCCAGCGACTTTTTGCCCCGGCCGTTCCACCATGACTTCGCGGTGGCGATCGTTCGGCGCCTACTGCGAGAGCGAGCGAGCGGCATTCTGGGCGAAGGAACCAGCGGAGCGTGCCTTCTGGGCGAGCACCCGGCCATGAGGGTGGTCATCGAGCGAATTGGTCAGGCTGCCGATTCCGGCGCCAGCGTGCTGATCCGTGGCGACGAAGGCACCGGCAAGGAAGTCATCGCCCGCCTCATCCACGCCTGCGGCGCGCGCCGGGCGGGGCCCTTTGTCACGGTCCGTCCAGGAACCGACCAGCAGGCCTCGGCGGAGCCAGAGTCGTTCGCCTCTTCCGACGTGCGGCCTGCGGGCAACGTGCTGACATCACTCGGCGGCACGCTTTTCCTCGATGACGTCGCTGGGCTCTCGCGCGAGGCACAGGTTGGTCTGTTGCGCGTCATGAAGGAATGGGGGAGCCTGTCGCCGTCCTCGGGGCGGAGTCTGCGAATCGTGGCCGCCACCACCCAGAACATGGAGCACCTGATGCGCGACGGCCAATTTCTGGAGGAGCTCTACTATCGCCTGAACGTCATCCCGATTGAAATTCCACCACTGCGCGAGCGGCCCGAGGACATCCCCATCCTGGTGGATCATTTCCGGCGCGCAGCCAACGCGCGCCTGGGCCGCGCTGTGCCCCCGTTCTTGCCCGATGTCTTGGTCCGGATGGGCGCCAGCCCTTGGCCAGGAAACGTCCGCCAGCTCGGTCTCACGGTGGACCGTCTGGTGTTGGCGGCCAAAGACCGAGCAGTGACCGTCAATGACCTGCCCGCGAGCCTGCGCACGGACGTGAGCAAGCTGGGGCCCTCGCTGGTCGACCTACCCCCGAATGGCCTCGACCTGCGCCTGCTGCTCGCCCAACTCGAGAGTCGGCTGATCGAGCAGGCGTTGCAGAGAACCGGCGGCAACAAGAACCGCGCAGCCGAACTCCTCGGAATGAATCGCACGACCCTGGTTGAGAAGCTGCGCCGACGATCGGTAGCATAGACGCAATATCTCCCAGGAGAACCCACAGGTAGGGAACTCACACCGCTGAAGGTTGGCTCGATCTTGTGATGGCGCCGATGCCCCGCGCACGCGGGAACGCGACAAGGGAGACAGCTCACTGTCACCTGATTGACGGTGCAACGTCGGTCTGAACGTCATTGGGCTGACGATCGCGTGACTCGCCGTCCCCTGGATGCTCGTGATCCTGGGTGGTTAGCGTTTTCTCATCAGTGGCATGACCGCTGCATTGGTCGGCCAACATGCCAAGAGTGACCCGCAAGAAAGCCAAGGCACGTAGGACACGCAAGCCGTCGGCAAAGATGCTGGCAGCGCGACGCCGGGAATACGCCGCGAAGTTCTTTCCCTACATCGAGAAGGTGGCGCGGCGCCTGGCGCGCCGTCTGCCGGCGCATGTTGAGATGGACGATCTGATTTCATCCGGCGTGATTGGGCTTATGGAAGCCGCGGAACGCTTCGATCCCAAGCGTGTCGACCGGTTCGAGGCCTTTGCCGAGTTCCGAATTCGCGGCGCCATGCTGGACGACCTGCGCTCGCGCGACACACTCTCGCGCGACATGCGCCGGCTGTCCAACGAGTTGCGCGAGGCGACCCGCAAGCTGGAGTCACAGCTTGGCCGCACACCGGACAATGCGGAATTGGCTGAAGCGTTGGGGCTGAGCGTGCAGGAGTTGTACACACGCCAGCAGAAGCTGTCCGGCTCCTCGGTGGTGGGGATCGACGATGCGGGCCCTGATTTTCTCGATCGTACCCGCGACGAAAGCCAGCCCGACCCATTCGAGATGACGGCCCACCGCGAGACATTGGCGCGCCTGGTGGCAGGCATCGATGACCTTCCGGAGAAGATGCAACAGGTTCTCTCACTCTACTATTGCGAGAACCTGAACCTGAAAGAGATCGGGTACGTGCTGGGCGTCACCGAGTCGCGCGTCTGCCAGATCCACGGCGAGGCCACGCGCCGCCTGCGCGAGTCGCTGGGTGATCTGGGGGATTCAGCAGCGGCGTAACCTCCGGCACCAGTTAGAGATTTGAAATATTTCCAGATCCGCCTTCAGATCTTGTGACAGACGCCGATGTGTGTGGGCATGACACGCACAAGCGGGAGGTTGTCACGCACTGGCTCGGCCAAGGAATTTGCCCGTGCCGTGGGGGCACGCGGCGCTGACGTCTGCCGGGAGGCAAGGCTCGAAGAGCTGCGGCAGATGGTGGCGTCAGGGCGATACCGGATCCAGCCGGAGAAGCTGGCGCTGAAGATCTTGGTTCGTGCCTTGATGCGAATCTAGAAAGTAGTACCTTTCACCGGGAACGCGATTACTCTTCCGCCTCCGCGACCTCGACGCGGTTGCGGCCGTTGGCCTTGGCCCGGTACATGGCCGCATCAGCAAGGCGCAGGAGCAGGTTCTCGCGCCGACGTTGGTTGCCTCCAGGGGCCAAATGTTCGCGGTAGGACGCCACGCCAATTGAAGCGCGTACGCCAGGCAGCGGCTGAGCCATCTGCTCGCCTTCCGATTGAGCATCGAAAATGGTCGCTTCGGCGATGATCCGCCGCAAGTCCTCGGCCGTCTGCACCGCGCGGTGGATGTCGCTGCCGGGCAGAATGGCAACGAACTCGTCTCCACCGTAACGAGCCAACACTGCTGCCGGGGGCGCGTTCTCAGACAGAAGACGCGCGACTTCACGCAAGGTCCAACTCCCGGCCAGGTGTCCGTAGCGATCGTTCACCTCCTTGAAGTAATCAAGGTCGATGAAAAGCAGCGACAGATCCGTGGCGTTGTGGTCAGCGTGCGCGATCTCGTCCTCGAGTCGGACGTGGAAGTACCGGCTGTTGAACAGGCCGGTCAGGTGATCCAAGCGCGCCAGGGCACGCGCGTGGATGGCATCAAGGGCGTTCTGGATCGACGAGGACATGTAGGCCGCGAAGATGCGCAGAAGCTCGTTGTCGCGCGCGCTGTAAGGACCTCCCGAGCGACGGTTGATGAGTTGCAGGACACCGCAGATCGATTCGCCCACGATCACCGGCATCCCGATCACCGATGCGATGGAACGGCCTGCACTGTGCGCAGGCATGGTGATCGACAGGGGATCCTCATGCGACAGGTTGTCGCTGCGACACGGCGTTCCCGAACGGTAGACCTGTCCGACGAAGCCTCGATCACTGGGAACACGTTTGCCCAACAACTGTGCCGTACCCGGGCCGTAGGTGGCGATGAAGGTCAGCCGCGGGGTTCTGATGCCCGCCAGCTTGGCGCGCGGATCGTCGAGCAGGATGCCACCCGACTCGGACGGCACGAAGTCATTGGCACGCTCGAGGATCTCGCGCAAAGCCGCGTCAAGGCGCACGTCCCAGCGCTCGGTATCCTGATCGCGACGAGCGCGCAGGAAGAAGCGGGCGATCTCCTCCGGTGAGAGCGTCAGAATGGGACCAGGCGCAGTCGGCGGGTTGGGAAGGGACGGCTCTTCGTCGACGATCTCCGAGGGTGCAGCGGCCCGGACAGCATCATCGACCTCGGCAAGGTGTTCGACGTTGCCGGCGGTCTCCGTGTCGCCAACCGTCACGCGGAACCTCATTGTGCTATCCAGCGTACAGGATCTTATGTCGATGTACCACCCACGCTCACGCGACCATCTGGTGAAAAAGCTAGCGCGACGGGTGCGCCGTCTGTGCGTCGCGGTGGCGCGACAGGATTTCCGCCAGGCGATCGAGTGGCAGCGCGGGCGCGAAGTGGCCGGAAGGACCAGTCATGTCCTCCGCCAGGCACAGGGCGTTCACGATGGCTTCCTCGGTGCACTCCACCACGGCCTCGTACAGCCCGTCGCAGACCTCGTCGAGCAGAACCTCGATCGGGTGAATCATGCCCGAGGTGACGCGAGGGACTTTGTTGGCAGTGGAAAAACCGATCACGATCTCGCCTGAAGCGTGGGCTGCGAAAGACCCGACCCGGCCGATGCCCAGAGCGGCGCGCTTGCACAGGCGATTGATCTGCGACGACAGCAGGGGCGCGTCGGTGGCCACCACCACAATGATGGAGCCGGCGTTGTGCACGCGCTTGTCTGCCCGGGAGAACTCGGGGTCGAGAATCTGGCCCACCGGCGCCCCCGCGATGCACAGCGAACGCATGACGCCGAAGTTGCTTTGCACCAGCACACCCAGGCTGTAGGTGAGCGGGTCGGCGTTGCCGTGTGTCCCGTGGATGGTGACCTGGCGCGAACTGGTTCCGATGCCGGCCTTGAAGTCACAGGTCGTGAGGCCCGTCCCTGCACCCACGCAGCCTTCCGCCACCGGGCCGCTCTCGGCCTGCTCGATGGCGCGATAGACGTGCTCGGAACGCACGTGCCGACCCACGACATCGTTGAGCCACGAGTCGTCGCACTCAGCCACGATGGGAATGATGACGTCGTATTCCGTGCCAATGCCGGGAAAGCGACGGGTCATCCACTTGATGGTGGCGTCCGAGACTTTGCCGACGGACATGGTGCTGGTGAGCAGGATGGGAGTTTCGAGGAGACCCCACTCCACCACTTGGGTGAGCCCAGAAACCTCGCCGGCACCGTTGAGTACGAAGGCGCCAGCCAGAACCCTCTCGGCAAAGATGGGGTCAGGCGGCAGGATGGCGGTCACGCCGGTGCGCACCGGCCCCTTGCCCACCACCAGCGGCCCCTCGCCCTGGACGAGCGTGGTGTGTCCTACTCGCACGCCTGGCACGTCGGTGATGGCGTTGAGCGGTCCCGTGGGCAAGTACCCGATGGCGAAACCGAGTTCGCGCAGGCGCTTTCTCATTGGCTAGCTCTGTTCTCTCGGTGCGCCCTGTGTTCTCTCTCTCGAAAAACACATAAGCCGATCCCGACCTAAGATGTCTGCGGCTCGGCCGTGGGGGTCTTCTCGGCGCTTGGCTTCTCGCCTTTGCCGTTGCCGTCCGGCTTGCCGTTGCTTTCGCCGTTGCCGTTGCTCGCCGGCGCGACGCGCGCGGCCTCGGCCTCGCGTGCTTCAGCGCGACGCTTTTCGCGCAGTCGCTTGAGCCCACCCGAAAGGATCTCGCCGATCAGTGAGCGGTAATCGATGTTGGCGGCCTTGGCGATGAGACACAGATCCGAGTAATCAGGCGTCAGGCCCGGCAGCGGGTTCACTTCAAGCACATAGAAGTTGCCCCCCTCGTCCATGCGCAGATCCACACGCGCCACGTCCCGGCAGTCAAGCGCCTCGAACGTGTCACGGGCGACCCTCTCAATGGCCTTGACCTCACCCGGTGAGAGTTGGGCAGGACACTGGTAGTAAACGTGCTTCTCCCATTCCTGCTTGATCTGGTAGTCGTACACGGGCCGCGGGTTGTTCTTGTCGAGGAAAAGAATCTCCATGGCCGGCAACACGCGCGGTCGCTTGTCTCCCAGCAGTCCCACGGTGAATTCGCGACCGGCGACATAGTGTTCAACCAGGGCGGGCTGGCGATACTTCTCCAGCAAATCCCGCACCACGGCCCGCAGCGACACCTCGTCATCCACCACCGAGGCATGGGCGCTCACGCCCTTGGACGAACCTTCCTGGTTCGGCTTGACGATGAGCGGAAAGACCAATTTGGGCGACAGGCGCTCGCGTCCGGTTTCCATCAACTGGAACTCAGGCGTGAGGATCCCGTGCTGGCGCAACACCTTCTTGGACAGGGCCTTGTCGAGCGCGATGGACAGCGTAGCCGCATCCGATCCGGTGTAAGGGATGCCCATCAACTCGCACAGCGCGGGCACCGCGGCCTCGCGGTTGCGACCCTCGACCCCTTCGGCGATGTTGAAGACCAGGTCCACCGGCGAGTCCGTGAGCTGGCGTGGCAATTCGGCGGTGGCCTCGAGCGGCAGCACCACGTGGCCGTAGCTCTCAAGCGCCTGGCTGATGGCCTCGATGGTCTGAGGCGCATCATACTCGGCCTCGGCGTCATCGCCGCCCTTGGAGTCGACGCGCTTCATGTTGTGGGTAAAACCGATGCGCAGAGGTTCGGGCGCGCGCCGACGCCGACCGACCTGGGGAACCGTCAGTCCCTGCCGTCGCGCCGCACTGGCCACCACCGCGCCCAGCACCGCCTGATAGTCGAGCCCCTCGCGCGCCGCCGCGGCGAAGGTGCTGGACCCGCGTTCCAGCGACGGCAGAGCGTTGACCTCGAGCAAGTAAATGCGGCCGTCGTCGCCCAGTCGAAAATCCACGCGGCCCAAGTCGCGCACGCCCAAGGTGCGGACGGCGAGCTTGCAGATGGCGCGCAGACGGGCCATCACGTCGCGCTGCAAATCGGGTGGACAGCGCACGGCCACCCGGCTGGCCTCGGCGGACTTGAGCCGGTAGTCGTAGATGTTGAAGCGGCTGCGCGCCGACGGGTCGATGACGTAGTCGACCGGCAGCAGCACGCCTTCATCACCCGCGCCTTCCAGAAAGGGAACCGTGACGTCCGTGCCCGCGACGAATTCCTCGACGATCACACCGGCGGGATAGCGGCGCAGGGCACGCGGCACCATGTCAGCCAGAGCGCGCGGATCGCGGGCCACCGCCTCGTCACCGATACCCTTGGAAGATCCCTCGTAGTTGGGCTTGACCAGAACCGGATAGGCCAAGCCCAGCATGCCGATATCGCGGCCGCGTTGTACATCGTCAGGCACTACCAGCCGGGCCCGCGGCGTGTCGATTCCCTGAGCACCCAGGACCAGCTTGGTCATCCACTTGTCGAGGGTGACGGTCATCACGTAGGCATCTGAGCCGGTGTAGGGGAAACCCAGTTCCTCGAACAACGCCGGGTAGAAAGCCTCGCGCGTGCGGCCGCGCCGGCCCTCGGCGGTGTTGAAGATGAGGTCGGGCCCGTACGATTCCAGACGCGCCGCCAGGTGCGAGGCTGGTCCGGTGACTTCGATCTTTTCGACCTCGTGCCCGCCGGCGCGCAAGCCCTCGGCAAGGGCGTCGACGGTCTCTGCTGTGTCGAACTCGGCTTCGTCCTCGCTATCCGTGAGACGAAGGTTGTGGGTAAATGCGATCTTCACGTCGTCGTCGCCACCCGCTGTCGATCGGATGTCTTGGCGCTGGAGTAGAACAAAGTCGACTGGCCTACGTCAACATCAACATGGGAACCCTCAAAGGGTTCCCATGCCCTCCCGCGATGGTACGCGGCGAGCGAAGCTCGCCGGCTCCCCACGCGATCAACCGAAGGAAAACACTACCCAAGCAGAATCCCGCCCCGGCTGCGAAGCGCGCCGGCCACCTTCTCGGCCAAGGCCTTGAGATCTTCGCTGGGGCGCGCCAGATAGCCATCCACGCCCGCCTCGAACGCCTCCTTGACCGTTTCATATGAAGGATAGGCGGTGTAAAGCACGGATGCGCAGTGGGGCAGCAGGCGCTGTGCCTGTTCGATGACACGCAAGCCGGACATGCCGGGGAGGTTCCGGTCGGCGAGCACCACGTCGTAGCGTTGGTTCTGAATAAGGGCCAGCGCCTCGTCGCCGTTGGCCGCTGCCGTCACGTGGAAGGTGCGGCCCAGGAAGTCGGCGATCAACTGGCGCCGCGGGCCTTCCATCTCCACCACCAGCACGCGGCCCTTCTCGCCCCGGCGGGCCTTGTCGACCTTCGAGCTGGCCTGCGCGCGCGCGAGCTGTTCATCGCGGCGCGAGAGCGCGCGGCGGATGCGGAAGCGCAGCGCCTCCACGTCGCGGATTGGCTTCTCGATGTAGTCCTGCGCGCCGATGTCCAGGGCTTCCACCGCCGAATCGTAGGACGAATATCCGGTTATCATCACCACGGCGGGCTGGGGATCGAGCGTGCGCGCCACGCGCAGGACCTCCAGGCCCGATGCCCCCGGCAGGTTCTTGTCGGTCAGCACCAGATCGAACCGCCGCCTCTGCATCAGGTCGATGGCCTCTTCCGCCGAAGCAGCGGTGGTCACGCGATAGCCGCCTCGCCGCAAGATCTCGCGCAATACGGTCAGCACCACGACTTCATCATCGACCACCAGTACTTCGTGAGCCGACGGGACTACGGCTCCGCCCTCGGTGGCAGCGGTGTCGGCGATCAGCTTCGCGTCCACGTCCGGCGGTGCCGCTGGGGTCGAGCCCGCACTCGCCGCCTGGTCCATGACCCCGAAACGCGCCAGCGTCTCCACCAACTGGCGGCCCATCACCTCGGCACGGCGACGGCTCGCCGTGCTGGCCACGATGCGACCGATCTCCCCCATCCGGGACCGGCCGAGATAGGCGCGCACGCCCCCATAGACCGCTGCTCCCAGCCGTTCGGAGTCTGGGGTCGCGTCGACAACCACGACCGCCGCGCCCGCGGCTCGGCTGCGGGCCTCGCGCAAGCGCGTTTCCATCCGATCTTCCGCTGCAACCGCGACCACCACCACGTCAGGCGAGGTCGCAACGGCCCCGCCCCCCACGAGCTTGGCCAGCTCCGCGTCGCCCATGACCATGATCGACGGCTGACGCTGCCGCTCGCTCAGTGCGGCCGCCAGTGCGCTGGCCAGGGCCGGCTCGTTCGCCTCCAGCGCCACGCTATGGGTGTGGACGGCGTTCCCCAGCAGCAGTTCGCGCGTGCGACCTCGCCGGCACGAGGCCAGCCAGCGGAGATGAGCGCGAAGGAGTGCGTCGCTAGCCGGCAGGGGCCGCGTGAGCAGCGCTGCGACCTCACGCTCGTAGAAATCGGAGCAGCGCTCGGGATCGCCCTTGAGGACCAACACCACGTCGGAGAAGGGCCGCAGTTCGCGCGCCGTGGCGAAGGGATCCCGTTCCCCATTCGCACCTTCCGCATCCAGCACCGCCAGTTCGAATGGCTCCTGGCCCAGGCGGTCAAGGGCCTGCTCGACGGAAGGCAATTCCACCACGACGCCCTCGGCCGAAAGAGCGGCCACCACGCGCGCCCGTTCGCCGGCGTCAGCAAGCCCGACCAAGAAGGATTCCTGTGCGAGTCGAGCAGCGCTGCGTAGCGAAGCAAACAATCCTGCTGAGCCCGGGCCCGGCATGGTCGGGGCCATTGTACGTCAGGCGGGCCCAAAGTGGTCATGGAGATTGCACTTCCAGGAAGCTGGCACCAATCTTGTAAGTTGCGAGTATGCTAATTGCCCAGTTCAAGGAGTGTGTCATGGAACCTATCGGCCCGAATCGGATGTTGAGGCGAACTTCCGTCGTCGCGACCGCGATGTTCGCCGTGATTAGCTTTCACACTGCGGTCCTCGCGCAACAGAGCCGGGCGCCTGATGCGCCTCCCGCTGCGGCGGCCGAAGCGGCTCCGCCCGCCGCGCCCACGCCGCCACCGGGAGCCGAGGCTGTGCCCGCTCCTCCACCTGCCCCTGAAGCTGCGCCCGCACCGCCGCCAGGCTACGGCCCGCCGCCAGGCTACGGCCCGCCGCCAGGCTATGGCTATCGATACCGCTACGGATACCAACCCAGCTACTATCCGCCAGCGCCGCCCCCGTACGCGAGCCCGATGCGTTCGACCTACCGCCCCTTCATGCTCGGCTTCGGGCTGGGCGTAAGCAGCCTTTCGCTCAGCGCGGCGGACGGTTCGGCCCACGAGGCGGGCCTCTCGTACGCGCTTCATCTGGGCTTCGGAATCACGCCGCGCTGGATGGTGCTGCTGGCCATCGATGGGGCATGGGCACAGTTCTCCGGTGGCTCCAATTCCTACTTCAACGCAAGGACGAGCTTCGCGCAGACGACTTACACTGCGGGGGCTCAGTTCTTCATGCTGCCCTGGCTCTACTCGCGGCTTGGCCTCGGCATGGGTTGCATCGACTGGAGCAACGACTATGGCGACGGGTCGGACTGCAGGGGCATAGCTGGCGCCGCCGGGGTCGGAGCCGAGTTCCTGCAAACCCGCAGCACATCGCTGGCGGCTGAGGTGGCGGCCACTCTTGCGGAATACCCCGAGTCAGCGTCGATCAACGAGCGCAACGATGTGTGGTACAGCATCGGCGTCAACCTGCTGCTCAATCTCTACTAGCTCGACCTCGCTTGCCCGCGGGCTATCAAAACCGGAAGCAACGCCGGCCGCTGTGTGCGCTGGGGCTCTTCCTGATCAACGTCGTCGGGTGCGCTCACGCGCCACCTGCGGGCTGCGGATCCGACAACGACTGCAAGCTGGCGCGCGTCTGTGAGGCGGGCCAGTGCATCTGGCCCAAGGCGCCGGCGGCGGTTTCCTGCGCGGCGCCCCCTGTCGCGACCGGCGCGGTCCCCATTGCCGTGGGACCGCCCGCGCAAGCCATGTTCCGCTTCGAGCCCCAGCACCGGGGCCGCTCACCCTACCGGCTGCCAGCCCAGAAGCCGGAGATTCGCTGGGCCTTCGAGACCGCCGGGCCCATCACGTCGTCGCCGGCGCTCTCGTCCGACGGCCTGGTCTTCGTGGGCAGCCACGATGGTCGGTTGCACGTCATCGATCGGCAGGGCAAGCTGCGCTGGTCGTTTGCCACCGGTGACCTGATCTTCAGCTCACCGGCTCTCTCCGCTTCCGGGGCGATCTACGTTGGATCGGACGACGACTTCTTGTACGCGCTCGACGGCAAGAACGGCAAGCCGCTGTGGAAGATGCGCGCGGGAAACTGCGCGCAGACGCTGGGGGTAGGTCCCGATGCAAGCCGGTGCGATGTGGATGGCGGGCCCACCATCGGCCTCGACGGAACCATCTATTTCGGGGGCGACGCGGTCTATGCCGTCAACCCCAACGGGGATCTACGCTGGCGCTTCGCCACCGGTGGGCATGTCTCCGCCGCGCCCGCGGTGACCCCCGACGGAACCGTGGTCGCGGGGAGCCTGGACAACAACCTCTACGCCATCAACAAGGACGGGACCAAGCGGTGGGACTTCCGCGCACGCGGCGATGTGGAGTCCAGCCCGGCCATCGAGGAAGACGGAACCATCTACTTCGGATCCGATGACAACAAGCTGTACGCCATAAGCCCCTTGGGCCAGATCGTGTGGGCCTTCTCCACCGGCGACGACATCCGCGCGGCTCCCACCATTGGCCGCGACGGGACGGTGTACGTGGGCTCGTTCGATGGCCTGTTCTATGCGGTTCATCGCGACGGCACCCCGGCCTGGACCTTCCGCACCGGCGATCGCATCCTTTCGTCCGCCCTGGTGGACGCGGCCGGCGCCATCCTGTTCGGATCCCAAGACGACCGCCTGTACTGTCTGGAACCCGACGGAAAGTTGCGCTGGTCGGTGGAGTTGGGTGGCGACGTGGACAGCTCGCCCATCCTCGCCGCGGACGGGACCGTCTACGTGGGCAGCGACGACAAGAAGCTGTATGCCCTGCACGCCCCGTAGAAGCCAAATTGGAACTCCGCCCATCGGCGGCGGGCGCGTGTATGCTGTGCCAGCAAAATGAACATAGAGAATAACCGTCCCGCACTGCGCGTGGTCACGGGGCGAATCAAGGTGCATCCCGACGGCTACGGGTTCGTCGTGCCGGAAGACGGGTCAGAGGACGTTCACATCAACCGGCGCAGCCGCGATACCGCCATGGACAGCGATCGGGTGGAGGTTGAGTGGTGGGTGGGACCGCGCGGACTGGAGGGCCGGGTCACCCGCGTGATCGAGCGTGGACGTGGCAAGATCACGGGACAGATCGTGGCGGCCGGCCCCACCTTACGCTTCCAGCCCGACGATCCGCGCATCACCGAGCCGGTGGTTCTGCGCGGCGGCGGCGCGCCGCCACGTCCGGGCATTGCCGTGCTGGCCGAGATCGCCGCTTACCCCGCCCAGGCAGGCGCCCCGCTGGAAGTCACGCTGCTCAAGCTGCTGGGTCCGCCCGAGGATCCGCTCACCGAGGTGGAGAAGATACTGGCCTGCGCCGATATCTCGGACGAATTTCCCGCCGAGGTGGCGCACGCCGCGGAGCAGATGCCGCGCACCGTGGAGGACGCTGACCGGCGCGATCGCGCAGATCTGCGTGACATCCCGTTCATGACCATCGACCCGGAGACAGCGCGCGATTTCGACGATGCCGTGGCCCTGCAGGCGCTGCCCGGCGGCGGCCACCGCGTCTGGGTGGCGGTGGCGGACGTCTCGCACTACCTGCGCGAGGACAACGCGATCGACCGCGAAGCGCGCAGCCGCGGCTGCAGCCTGTATCTTCCCAATCGCGCCATCCCCATGTTGCCCGAGACGCTCTCCGGCAACATCTGTTCGCTGCTGGCCGGGCAGGATCGCCTCGCCATGGTGGTACGCATCGATTTCGACAGCAACCTCGGCGTGCGGGACAAGGATTTCTGCGCAGCCGTGATCCATTCGCGCGCACGCCTGGACTATCCCGGGGTGGCCGCGGCCCTGGCCGGCAAAGCGCAGGGCAAGCACAAGAAGTACGAGCCATTCCTGCCGGTCCTGCGCGGGCTGGATGCGCTCGCGCGCAGGTTGCGGGTGCGGCGCCAGCAGCGCGGCGCCCTGGACCTGGATCTGCCGCAAGTGGTGGTGGAACTGGACCGCGACGATCCCGGGCTGGTGCGCGACATCCGGCGCGCGCGGGGCGATCCGGGCGAGCGCCACGCCTACGCCATGATCGAGGAGTTCATGCTGGCTGCCAACCTGGCGGTGGGCGAAAGCTTCCAAGAGCGCGACGAGCCCACCCTGTGGCGCATCCATCCCGCGCCCGACGCCGAGAAGATGCACAACTTCTCGGCCATGGCCGAGCGCTACGGCCTGCGCGTCGACGAGGATGAGGCGCGCACACCCTCGGGCCTGGCCGCCGTGCTCAAGCGGCTGCAGGGCCATCCGGCGGAGAAAGCCCTCTCCTTCCAGCTCCTGCGCTCGCTCAAGCAGGCCACCTATGACGGGACCAACGTGGGCCACTTCGGCCTCGCCGCGACGGCCTACTTGCACTTCACCTCGCCCATCCGTCGCTATCCCGACGTGGTGGTACACCGCTTGCTCAAGCGGCGGCTGGCCAGCCTGGGCAAGCCCGCCGGGGGATTTCCGCCGCTCTCGCAAGGCCCGACCGCTTCCCCCGAGGAACTGCGGAAGGTCGCCACTGAATCGTCCTTCGCCGAACGCAAGGCCATGGAAGTGGAACGTGAGGTGGTCGACCTGTACCGCTCCTTCTTCATGCGCGACCGCGTGGGCGACGTGCTCGACGGCACCATCTCCGGGATCGCCAGTTTCGGAGCGTTCGTGGCGGCGGACCAGCCTTTCGTCGAGGGGCTAGTGCGCACCGAACATCTTCTCCCCGACGATTTTTACGACTACGACGAGGTGGCGTGTCGCCTGGTGGGCCGGCGATCGGGCCGGACTTTCTCGCTCGGCGACCCGGTCAAGGTCGAGGTCTTGTCCGCCAGTGTCGCGCGTCGGCAGGTCGACATGCGGCTGCACGGCGATGGAGCGCGGCCACCCCGCGAGCATCGAGGGCAAGGCCAACGTCCGGCGAAGAGCAGACATCCGCAGGGAAAGCGTCCCGGCAAGGCGGCGACGGCCCGAGCGCCGAGCCGGGGGTCAGGCCGGGCCGGCAAGAGGCGGCGATAGACCGTGAGCGGCTGGCGCCGTCCGCCGGCTGATCTTCCGGCGCGCGAGATCATCGAATCCTGGCTGCCGCGCGCTTTCGCGGCAGCGCCTCGCCGCCCGCCCCCTGACAGCCCGTCGGTGCGCGTGACTCTCTCAGGCCCGGGCGGTGGCAAATGGGATCTTTGCGCCACCGACGAAGCCCTCATCGTGAAACCTCGCGAGCCGCACGTGGCGTACCATCGCGGGAATGCATGGGAACCCTTTGATGGTTCCCATGATCGCGTAGGCGCAGGCGGGCTTTGCCCGCCGGAGCCAGAGCGCGGGAGGGTTTGGGAACCCTCCCAGGGTTCCCATGATTGTGACGTCTGGCTCCGGCAGAGCGTCGCGGATTTTCTGGCCCTGTTTCGCGAGGAGCCCGACCTTCCCCCTCTCTTGCCGCTGGACACTGGCGTGATGGATCTGTTGTGCGTCGATGAGGGAAGAATCGCTCTGCTGGCGCAGATAGACGGCCGCATCAGCGTCGAGATCCAGGGGCGCCGCCGGCGGCGCTGGACCCTCGACGTGGCATTCGGCCCCTCGGGTATGCGCGCTGGCCGTCCACGTTCCGCCGTGCGCGTGGACAGCCGTACCTGCGAGGAACTGTCGAACGGCACGCTCGCCGCCTTGCAGGCGTTGCTCACCGGGCGATTGCAGATCGAGGGCGACCGCGCCCTGGTCATGCAGGTGGTGATGCTGGTGGGCTCGGTCCGCCGGGACCACGCCTGGTAGACGCGCGTCCTACTTGCGCGCCTGCACCGGCGCCGGGGTCGGTCCCGCGTCCTCGGCGGCCAACTCGGCCAGCACCCGCATGGCAGCCTGGCGGCGGGTGCGACGGCTGTTGGCCGTGGCCGGGGACGGGGTGACGCCGGGCATCTGCGCGCCATTGCCTTCTTCTCCGGTCGCTTCGTGAAAATGGCCTCCCGTGGTTCGCCTGGGCTTGGATTGGGCAAGCGGTGCGGTCTGACCGCCGGCCGTCGACGTGCGGCCACTCCTCTCCGCGCTGGCCAGCGCCTGCAACGGCAGGGTGACCCGCCCCTCGCCATCATCGGGTGCAGGCGGCGCGGGCGATGATGCCCGGAAGGCCGGGATCACTTGTTTGAGCAGGTGTTCGCGCTCGACGCGCTCCTTGTCGATGGCTTCCTCAAAAATGGCCTGCATCAGCTCGACCACGCGCGCCGGATCTGTCCGTGGTGCGGTCTGGGAGATCACATCCGACAGCGCCAGTCGAAACTCCTCGGCGCTCTGGTAGCGCTGCTGGCGGTCGGGGGCCAGGGCGCGCATCACGACCTTGTCCAGCTCAGGCACAATCCACGGGGCGCGCGTCGAGGGGGGCGTGGGCTTGGGGTGACGGACCAGCGCCAGGCCGGCCGACGGATCCAGGCCGGAGATGGGCAAGTACTGGTGCCCGGTCAGCAGTTCCCACAGCACCACGGCCAGGGTGTACACGTCGGTGCGGGCGTCGGCCACCTCGCCTCGGGCTTGCTCGGGCGCGAGATAGGCGGCGCGCCCGAACACCACCCCGGGCTGGGTCTTCTCCTCCTTGAGCGCGCTGCGAGCCAGCCCAAAGTCGGTGAGTTTCACGTCGCCGTTGTAGCCGAGCAAAATATTGGGCGGCGCGATGTCCCGGTGGACCAGCTTGAGATCGCCGTAGCCGTGCACGTAGGCGAGAACCCGCGCCACCTCGCGCGCCACGTGCAACGCCACCTCAATGGGGATGCGCTGGCGCCTGCGCACGCAGCGATTCCACACCTCGCGCAGATCCTTGCCCTCGACCATCTCCATGGCGATGTAGAATTCCCCGTCCACCTCGCCCGCGTCGAAGGTGTTGACCAGCGCCGAATGATTGAGGCGCAGCACCACTTTGGCCTCGTCGAGAAAGCGCTTGGCCTTGCTCGGATCGGCTTGTTCCGACAAGACCTTCTTGATCACGCACAACTTCTCAAAACCACCGATCTGTCCCAGGGCTGCCATGTAGATCTCGCCCATCCCACCCTTGGCCAGCGAGCGCAGCAGCAGGTACTTGCCGAAGCGGCGTGGGTAGTGCGTACTCACGACGCCACCATCAGCTAGTTTCCTCGGCGCTCGACCAGATCCAGATTCTGCCGCGCGGTCCGGTTGTCGGGATCGAGCTTGAGCGCGTCCTCGTAGGCCTTGCGCGCCTCCGCGAACTTCTCCAGGCGGAAGTAGGCGTCGCCCAGCACCACGCGCGCTTCAGCGCCGCCGCCGGCACGCGCGCCTTCGCGCGCCCGAGCGACCGCCTCCTGGTAATCGTGCTTCTGGAACGCAATCTTGGCCAGGCCCACCAGTGCGGGCCCGCGGCTTCGCCCCGCGTGGATCAGCCGCTCGAATGCCGATCTGGCCTCGTCGAAACGCTGGGCCCGCAAGAACTCGCGAGCGTCCTGCAAGATCTTGCTGCTCTCTGCCTGGGACAAGACCACGCCCGGTGAACTGTGCGTCGAGCGGAGCCGCGAGCTCGCTTCACGCTTGGGAGTCTCCTCGGCGGGAACCGCCTCGGCGCCACCCTGGGGTTCCTCGGCGACGGGTTCTTCGCCATCCGACGGGCTCTGCGTGTCCGAGGCCACGGCTGCGTCGAGTGAAGTGAGGGCCGGCTCCGGCTGAACCGGTGGCGTCACCACCGGCGCCGGGACGGCCGCTGGGCCGAGCCGACCCGCCCTGGTCCGCTCTGGCACACGGGTATTTCCTCTCGCCACCAGCACCATGGCCAGCGCCCCGAGGATGGCCGCCCCCAGCAACAACCAACGCCAGGACCTGGCGGTAGCCCACAGGCGGCCCGGGATGGCGAAGAAATCCGTGATGGGCAACGATTCCTCATTGCGCGCTTGCTCAGCCGGCGGCAACGCCAGCAGCACCGGCGCCGGCGTCACCGACAGAGTAATCTCGACCTCGCGAATCTGGCGCGCCAGCTCGGCCATGCTCTGCGGCCGATCGTCCGGCTCGCGCGCCATGGCTCTGTCCACCAGGGCCACCACCGGCGCGGGCACATCGGGTCTCAGCTCGACCATCGAGCGCGGCGGCTCATTGGCCTTCTTGTGCAGGATCTCCATGACGTTCTCGCCGTCATAGGGGGGAATGCCGGTCAGCATCTCGTAGAGAATCGAGCCCACCGCATAGATATCCGAACGCGGATCGGCGGGATGACCCGCGGCTTGCTCGGGAGCCATGTATTCGGGCGTGCCCATGGCCACACCGGGACGGGTCAGGCGCTTGCCGATGCGGGGGCTGTCGTCGATCTCGTCGCTCTTGGCGATGCCGAAATCGAGCACCTTGACTAAATCGGGCATCGCCGCTACGGCTTCGCCAGCCGGCTGGCCCCCAGGCCCATTGGGCGTGCGGGTTGTGTTGGCCGGGCCGACCAGCAAGATGTTCTCCGGCTTGAGATCGCGGTGGATGACGCCCGCGTCGTGGGCAGCCTGCAACGCCGCACACATCTGCTCGGTGATGCGCAGGGCGTGGTTGATGGCCAGCGGCCCCTCGCGGTGGATGAGCAACCCCAGCTCGATCCCCTCGATGTACTCCATCACGAAGAACAGCGAGCCCTCGGCCGTGGTGCCGAAGTCGGTCACGTTGACCACGTTGGGGTGCTCGATGCGCGAGGCCGCGCGCGCCTCGCGGCGGAAGCGCTCGACCAGATCGGGCGTGCGCGAGTAAGCCGGGTGCAGGACCTTGACCGCCACGCGCTTGCCGATCTCGATGTGTTCGGCCTCGTACACCCGACCCATGCCCCCTTCGCCACGCAGGCGCTTGATCTGATAGCGTCCGGCCAGAAGCGCGCCCACCATGCGCGACCCCTCGTCGGTCGGGCTTGCCGCGTCTCCTGGCGCCGACGGCTTGCCCCGTCGGCCAAGCGGGGCGGTGTCGGCCCGGTCGGCACGACCCGACGCCGCTTCCGGCGCGTCCGCTGGGCTCTTTGCGCTCTCGCCCGTCGCATCCAGCAAAGCGGTCGCGCTAGCTGTGAGAGCCTGCCGCTCGTCCCGCTCGCGGGCAATGATGTCCCCGAACAGCTCGCGCATGAAGTGCGCGACCTGATGCCCGTCCATGGCAGGGGCAGTTCTGGCCAGGAAGGCGGCCAGATCCGAGCGTAACTCCTCGCCGGTCTGATAGCGGTCCTCGGGCCGCACCGCGAGCGCCTTCATGGCGATTGCATCCAGTTCGGGCGGAACGCGAATGGCGCGCTTCGAAGGGGGCATGATCTCCGGGTGCCGCACCCGTTCCAGCAGATCCTCCTGGTCCTGTCCCGCTGCACCCGCAGGACGCGCGCCGGCGGCGAAGAGCTGCCGGCCGGTGAGCAGCTCCCACAGGATGACGCCCGCGGAATAGATGTCGGTGCGACCGTCGAGCGTCTCTGCGCGCGCCTGTTCCGGCGCCATGTAGCTGACCTTGCCGAAGATCACGCCAGGCGCGGTCTTCTCTAGCTTCAGGGTGGAGGTGGCCAGGCCGAAGTCGGTCAGCTTGACCTCACCCGAGTAGGAAAGCAGTACGTTGGGCGGCGATACATCGCGGTGGACCAGGCGAAGCCCCTCGAATCCGTGCGCATAGGCCAGGCCCCGCATCAACTCCTTGACGATGTGGGCCGCCACCGGCAGCGGAAACGCGATGCCCTTCTGGGCGCAGCGGTTCCACACCGCGCGCAAGTCCTTGCCCTCGACGAACTCCATGGCGAGGTAGATCTCGCCGTGGACCTGGCCGGCATCGAAAACGCCCACCAGGTTTCCGTGACTCAGGCGCACCACCACCTTGGCCTCGTCCTTGAATCGCTGCACGTAGCTCCTGCCCGCCAGGTGCGGCAGCGCCGTCTTGACCACGCACAGTTTCTCCAGACCCCGCTGCCCGTGTACCGCAAGGTACAACGCTCCCATGCCCCCACGGGCCAGGGGCTTGACCAGTACGTACCCGCCGAAGCGTCGCGGAAAACCGTCCATGGACAGCAGCGTGCTCGCGCCGGATGTTATTGGAACCAGGCCGAAATTCCTAGGAGCGTATGCGGAAAACTTCGGGTCACCGCAAGCAGACGGCCATGACCTGCTTCACGTCGGTCTTGCCCGCAATAGCCTTCTCGATGCCGTCCTGGAGCAAAGTGGTCATGCCCCCAGCCACGGCGAGCCGCCGAACCTCCTCGACCGGCGCGCGTTTGGCGATTGCCACCTTGATCGCGTCGTCGTTCACCAGCAGCTCATGCACCGCAATACGCCCCTTGTAGCCAGTCTTGGAGCAGGCCTCGCATCCCACGCCTTGCCAGAGCTTCACCCGGCCGCGGGCAAGGCCACGACGGGCAGCCTCCTCCTCACCAAATGCCTGTATGATCTCATCGACCTCGTTGTCCGGCGCGTCGTACTGCTGGCGGCACTTCTTGCACAGCCCGCGGGTCAAGCGCTGTGCCAGCACGCCCAAGAGAGCGTCGGCAAAGCTGAACGGGTCCAGCCCCATGTCGATGAGGCGGGTTATGGTTTCCGGCGCGCTGTTGGTGTGCAGAGTGGAGAGCACCAGGTGGCCGGTCAGCGACGCCTCGACGCCGGTGCTGGCGGTTTCGGTGTCACGCATTTCGCCGACCATGATGACGTCCGGGTCGGCACGCAGAAAGGCGCGCATGGCCGAGGCGAAATCGAGGCCGATCTTGGCCTGCACCTGCACCTGGCGCAGACCCGCCTGGGTGATTTCCACCGGATCCTCGGCCGTCCAGATCTTCATATCGGTGGTGTTGATGCTGCCGAGCGCCGAGTGCAGAGTCGTGGTCTTGCCGGAACCGGTGGGCCCTACGCACAGGACCAGACCGTAGGGCTTAGCCAGAAGCTTCCTCATCTCGTCGAGGTTGCGCGGACTCATGCCCATCTCGTCCAGCGGCAGCGGCTTGGAGGCGGCCAGGATGCGCATGACGACGTCTTCGTTCCCGTTGACCGTGGGCAGGGTGGCGACGCGCAACTCGATGGTGCGGTCGTGCATGCGGAACTTGATCTTTCCGTCCTGGGGCTTGCGCCGTTCGGAAATGTCCAGCTTGGCCATGATCTTGAATCGTGCCACCAGCGGATTGCGAAAAGCGGGCGGAACTTCCTGATACTTCACGCAATCGCCGTCGATTCGGAAGCGGATGCGGGTGTTGTCCTCCTTGCCATAGGGCTCGATGTGGATATCGGATGCGCCCCGCTGGAAGGCGTCGATGATGACCTGATTGGCCAGCTTGATGATGGCGCTGTCCGACTCCTCACCTTCCACTTCATCGTCGCCGGGCTCGTCGATCGCGCCCGCGCCCTCGTCGTCGGTCAGCTCCTTGAGCAAGACATTGACGTCCGGCCGCAGGCCATACGAGGCCTCGATGCAAGCCGCGATCTCGTCCTTGAGGCCGACGTGAAACACCACTTCACGATCGGTCTCGATGGCGCGCAGGGCATCGCAGCGGGAGAAATCCGCCGGGTCGTCGATGACCACGATGAGCTTCGAGCCGCGACGCTCGATGGGCACGGCGCCCATCTTCTTCAGGTACTCGATGCGCAGGCGGCCGCGCAGATCCTCCGGGATCCGCTGGTTGCCGGTGAACCGGTAAAAGGGCGCGTTGTAGTAGGTCGAGAGCGCCTTCTCGACCTCGGCACGATTCAACCCCGCCTTATCGATGAGATAGCGGGCAGCATCTTGATCGGATTTCTCCGCCGAGGAGAGCGACTTCTGCAGGGTTTCAAGCGGCACAATGCCGCCCTCGACAAGCGAGTCCCACTTGCCGGCCGGTTTCTTGCGCGCCCGCTCCGGCTCGACTACGCCGGCTTTCGCTTCGGGCGTGGGGGCGCCTTTCTTGGGCTGCCCGGCGGCCGGCGCGACGGGCGTGGTGCGTGCACCCACGGTCGCGCTGCGGGGCACGGGCGTGGTTGCAGCAGGCGGAGGCGCCGGCGGAGGTGCGGCCACTTCGCGCGGCCCGAGCAGCCGGGACAAGGCTTTCGCCATGGCCCGAGATAGGTCGCCGGCGTAGACCAGATCGCGCGGCACGAAGAGCCCGGATTCATCTTGGCGATTGACCACCAGCACGACACCGAAGGGCAGATCGCCGACCAGCAGTGGCGCCACGATGGCGCCCCGGATGGTGAGCCCCAGCCAACGGTCCAGCCGGTCGTCGGGCCGCAAGCGCGGATGCAGGCGCGCTAGTTCGTTGGCATCGTTGAGGTCTTTGAAGCTGAGTGGAGCTTTGGCGGCGTAGGCGAAGCCGATCGCGTTGGTCGGATCGCGCGGCAGTTGCAGCTCGCGCGCGGAGCCTTCGACCCAAGCCACGGCCCGTAGCTGACCTTGGGCATCGGACATGAACAGCGTGGTCCGTTCCGCGTTCAAGAATGCGCTGGTGCGATCGGTGACCTCGAACAAAAGGTCATCCAGGGTGGACACGGAGCCGATGTGGGCGACCAACTCCGCAAGACGGGCGCGCTTGTCAGTCTGGCCAGACTGGTCACCGAGTTGCTTGAGCCATGTAGCAGCATCCATGGTGCGTCCTACACAACATCGTCACCATTACCCATGTACCTGAGTTGATGAGAATCGGTCTCTTGCACACCAACGACCACCTGCGCCTACCTCTCCGACGAGGGGGCCTTCGTTCCGTGCTCCTGGCGTGGTAGCTTGAGATGTTTATTCCGTGAGTGGAAGCAGATAGCGATGCAAGACGAGAATATCCTCGTCGTAGACGACAGCCCCACGATCCTGAAGCTCGTCGAGATGACGCTGGCCAAGGCGGGCTTCCGCGTATCGACTGCGGATTGCGGCGAGTTGGGTATCCTGGCAGCAACCGAAAGGCCGCCGGACCTACTGCTGCTCGACTACCTTCTGCCCGATCTGAATGGCGACGACGTGTGCCGGGCCATCTCGGGAAACGTGGCCCTGTCCACCGTGCCCGTGGTCGTGATGAGCGCCAAGGGCGAGGAGGCGGGCGCCTGTTTCTCCAACCTAGCCAGCGTGGTCGATATATTGCCCAAGCCTTTCTCGCCCGACGCGCTCCTTGCGGTGGTGCACCACGCCCTAGAGAAGCACCGCAAGCAACCGACGCCCGTGTCCGGCGAGTCGCCCGACAGCTTGGATGTGGTCGGGCTGCTGCCAAAAGCACAAGAAGGCAAGCCCGCGGGCTTGCCCATCGGGCCAGACGGCGCCGCATTGCTGGGTGATCTGGCGGTCGTGTCGATCGCCGACGTGCTGCTCTTGCTGCAGGACCGTCAGCATTCCGGTGCGCTCCGTCTCATGGGCAAGGAGGCAAACATCGATATTTGCGTGAACAAAGGCCGCATCGATTTCGCGGGTGCCCAGGGCGTGGCGGATGAGTTCCTGCTGGGGCATTTTCTCGTGCGCGGTGGACAGATCGAACGGGCCCAGTTGGATGATGTCCTGGCCGAAAGACGCGCGGCCCCGGGTGCAGGACTGCTGGGTGCCGATCTGTGCCGGCGTGGCCTGATCACCGAGGCCGGACTGCGCAGAGCCATGGCGCAACAGACCACCGCCCTGGTGTTCGAGGGGTTGCGCTGGGGCGAGGGACACTTCTCCTTCCACCCTGCAGCCGAGCCCTCGCCGGCTGCTCGCGAAGCAAGCCTGGGCCTGCCCATCGACGGGCTCATCATGCAGGGCCTCCGACGCGTCGACGAGTGGCGCGTGATCGGACAAGAGATCGACAACTTCGACATGGTCTTCGTTCGCAACGAGGACAAGATCGCGTCGTTCGACGACCGCCGGCTGCTGCGCGAGGAGGCGGCCATACTTGAGATCGTCAACGGAAAGAACACCGTGCGCGACATCATCCAGCTGTCCAAGATGGGCTCGTACGATGTGACCCAGGTGCTGTTTCGGCTCCTGCGCTGCAAGTTCATTCGCAGACGCGTGGCGCCGATGGTGGGGTGATTGTGGCGACGGCCTCCAGCCTGGACGTGGTCTTCTTCCACCTGCGCGGGTTGCGTTGCGCTCTGGCCGCGAGCGTCGTGCGTGAGATGTTGCCCATGCCCGGCCTCACGCCGGTGCCGCTGGCCCCACCCGTACTGCGCGGGATTGCACCTCTGCGTGGCCAGATCCTGCCGGTTCTGGATCTGGGTGTGTATTTTCCGCAGGCAAGCGAGGCGCATGGCGACGGCATGCCCGATCCCATGACGGCCGAGAAGATCATCCTGATCGAGACTGCACCTGACGCCAACACGCCCGCCATTTCCGCCGCGTTGGCCGTGGAACGTCAGGTACGGGTGGGCCGGGTCGACGAGCAGCACAGCCGGCCGCCGCCCCCGCGGCCTCTCTTTCTCGCCGCCACGGTGCTCGACGCCGACGGCCCTGCCCTGCTGATCAGCGCCCAGCAGGCCATCGATCACGTTCGCCAGGCCATCAGCACGGTGACAAGTCCATGAATAGAAGCAGTGGAATGGAGATGCTCCTGCATGTGGTGAACGCCGCCAAGGGTGGCGATCTGACGGTGCGCACCGAAGTGACCACCCCCACTCTGTTACCCCTGGCCCACGCACTGAACGAGATGCTGGAAGCGCTGGGCCGGCATGCCAGCCAAATCGCGGGCAGCGCCGCCCATACCCTGTCGGCTGCGGAAGGGCTCAAGCGCGCCAACCAGATGATAACCGACGGCGTGTCTCGCCAGCAGACGGCCATCGCCGAAATCGCGCGCAAGTTGAAGGCGCTGGAGGCACGTTCCGACGAGATCGGCCAAATCGTGGACCTGTTCGACGACGTCACCTCGGAAACCAATATCCTCGCGCTCAACGCAGCCATCGAGGCCACGCGGGCGGGCGTGCAAGGCAAGGCTTTCGGCCTGGTGGCCGAGGACGTGCGCAAGCTGGCCGAGCGCTCGGCCGCAGCCACCAAGGACATCGGCGCCTTCATTCAGACCATCGTGAACTCAACCAGCGAAGCCAACCACAGCATCGAGGAGATTAGCCGGGTGGCCGACACGCTGGCGGCATCTGCCGCTCAGGCAGGACGCGACGCCGCATCGCTTGCCAGCGCCGTGCAAGAGTTGACCCACGCGCTGACCCGGCTGCGCTTCGCCGGCCAAGACGAGGCCGATCTCACGCGTGCCCTGCGTGAACGGCGCGCCGAGATCACCGGACTGTTGGCACCGCTAACGCCACTGCTCGACAACGCCAATGCGCCGCTCGGCGATGCGCTCCGCCGGGTACTGGCTGTGCTGGCCGACAGCGCGACGAGCGAAGGTTAGCCGAATTTTGCACCATGGCAGCGCCCGAAAAGGACGGCCCGGACAGCAGCGCGCGCGACCCGCTGGGTGACTGGAACGCGAGCGACGCCGAACTGCTTCGCGGCCTGTTTCTCGACGAGGCGGAAAAGCACCTGCGCCACATCGCCGAGGCGAAGCGGGCGCTGGCGCGCGCTGCCGAGGCCAACTTGCAGGTGGACCCCCAGCTCGTGGATGCCTTGTTTCGCCATCTGCACACGCTCAAGGGTGCAGCGGGCTCGGTGGCCCACGACGCCATCGCACGAGCCGCGCACGAACTGGAAGAGCTGTGCGCCGAGATGCAGACCGGGAAACTCGCGCCCACCTTCGGAATCCTGGAGCGCATCGACGAGGGCATCTCCTCCCTGCGGGCGCTGTTGACCAGCGCCCGCCTGGCGGCCCCAGCCCCGCGTGGCGCCGATCCACTGGAGCCCGTCGCCGTGCCGCCAGGGACGACGGAGCGCCGCCGACAAAACGACCGGCGCGCCGTGGCCGATCGGCGCGCGAGCGGCGAGGGCATGCTACGGGTCGAGGCCGAGCGGCTGGATGTGATGCTCGACGGCGTGGGCGATCTGGTCATCCTGCACACGCGTCTCGATCGGCGCGGGCATGAACTGGAGAGTGTGCTGCGTGACCTGCGCGTCGCCCGCGAACGCATGCGGACCACCTTGGGCGAACTCGGGGCGGGCTTGACAACATCCACATGGGAACCCTCGAAGGGTTCCCGTGCCCTCCCGCGATGGTCCGCCGCCGGCGGAGCCGGCGGGCTCCCCGTGCGATACGGCCAGGACGAGAAGACGCGCCTGCTCGACCGCCTGGGCGAGGTGGAAGTTGCGCTCGCCAACTTCGCGTCCTACCTGGACCGAACCGCTCGTGCGCTGGCGGCCGACGCGGGCTCCATGCGCCACACTGCGGAGCAACTTGAAGAGCAAATCCGTCGCGCGCGTCTCGTGCCCATGGAATGGCTGTACAGCCGGCTCGGATCGGCTATGCGCGAATTGGAGCGCAGCTGCCGCCGTCCGGTGGAGATGGTCGTCACAGGTGGTGAAGTCGAGTTGGACAAAGGACTGGTCGACCAGCTCGCCGACCCCTTGCTTCACCTTCTGCGCAACGCCCTGGCCCACGGAATCGAGTCGCCCGAGGTACGCGCCGGGCGCGGCAAGCCCGCGCGGGGTCGCATCGAGATCAAGACCGTGCAGGAGGCCGACACTGTCGTCATCACCTTCGAGGACGACGGGGGCGGTATCGATCGGGAGGCGGTCCGACAGACCTTGCTGCGCGCCGGCCGCCGGGACGCGGCTGCCACGCTCGATGACGAGGGCTTGGTCATGGCTGTGTTCGAGCCGGGGTTCTCCACCCGACCCCATTCCGACTCGCTGGCCGGTCGAGGCATGGGTCTCAACATCGTCGAGCGCACCGTGGCGCGCATGGGAGGCGAAGTGAAGCTGGAGTCCCAGGCGGGCGCCTTCACGCGCTTTCGCCTCTCGGTGCCGCTCACGGCCACGATCACGCAGGCCCTGCTCTTCAAATTGGGCGGACAGGTATACGTCGTGCCGGCTGCCTACGTCGTCGAGGCGCTGCCAGTAGGCCCCGACATACTGGCCGGCAATTCCCTGGTGACGTTCATGCCGCCCAACCAGACCGCCGGGAATGCACCGTCCCTGCCTCTGCTGCGCTTGCATGCCTTGCTGGGCGTCGAGTTGCCCCCGGGCCGGCGCACGGCGGCCTTGCACGTGCGCTATGGCGGCCGCGACTTCGTCTTCACCTGCGACAAGGTCATCGGCCCGCGCACCGTCGTCATCCGACCGGCGGGTCCGCTGCTCGGGCTGATTCCGCTGTATGCCGGGGTGACGGCGTCGGGAGCCGGCAAGGCGCAACTGGTGCTGGACCTGGGAACGCTCGCGGAGGCGGCCTTCGGGCCCCCGCGCGTGGCGCCACCCGGGCCGCGGCGAGGACAACCTCGCGTGCTCATCGTCGACGACTCGCGCATGGCGCGCGAAAGTGCATCACGCTTGCTTTCCGCCGGTGGCTACCAGACCGTCACCACGGAGGATGGCTGGGATGCGTGGGAGATGTTGGGCGAGCGGCGGTTCGACGCGGTGGTGACCGGGTTGGAAATGCCACGCGTGGACGGATTCCAGTTGATCGCGCGGATCCGGCACGAACCGACCTTGCGCGGCCTGCCCATCGTGGTTCTCTCGTCGCGCACCTCGCAGTCGACCCGCCAGCGCGCGTTGGCCGCGGGCGCTAGTATCTTCTTGCCTAAATCGCGCCACAAACGCAGCCTGCTCGAGGCTGTCACCTCGTGCCTGCGCGAACAGGCGTTGCCGCCGGCCGTCGATCGCCGATAGGCGGCAACCGGGACGACCGCAGGTCACCCCTACGTTGTCTGAGGCGGCGGGGTGGTCTCGGCGAGAAAAGGACCCTCGGGGGCCACGATGGTTCCCGCCACGTTTCCATGCGCGGTCGCGCCCGGCCACACCACGCTGCGGACCACCTGCGCGCCGGCCGACACGCGGCCACCGTCGCACACCACCGCCCACGGCCCCACCACCGCGGCAGCCTCGACCACCGCCCCGGCCGCCAGTCGAACCGGCGGCACGATGCGGGCCGAGGCATCGACCTGCGCGCGGGGATCCACTCCCACCAGAGGCCCGGGCGGATGGGACAGCAGGGCGGGGTTGGCAAGCAAGGCCAGGTTGCCGGCGAGATAGCTCTCGGGGGTGGAATGCTCGGCGAAGTAACCGGTCATGGTCATGGAGCCGATGCGATCTCCCGCCCTGAGCGCCGGAAGGTAAGCGTCTCCGATCAGGTCGGACACCCCCGCAGGCAGGCGATCGAGCAACGCCGGTTCGATCACGTGGATGCCGGTGAACATGCGCGGGGCGAGGGCCACGTGGACAGCGCCTCCCTCGTGCTGGCCCCGGATGCTCATCACCTGGCCGTCCGCATCCACGCTGACGGGCGCCCACAGTTCGGGATGAGGATCCGCGCGCAGGACCATGGTGGCCACCGTTCCCCGCGGCGCCTGAACGTGGGCTGCGATGACCGCACGCAGGTCCACATCAGCCGCGACCTTGCCGTTGATGACGAGCACCGGTTCAGAAGAAAACAGCGAACGAGCCTTGCCCACCCCGCCGCCCGTGCCCAGCAACTCGTCCTCGACCGAGTAGCGCAGGTTCACGCCGAACTGCGAGCCATCGCCCAGGGTCTTGCCCAGCTTGTCGCCGTGGTGGTGCAGGTTGATCACGATATCGTGCAGGCCGGCTTGCCGACACAGCGCCAGGGCATAGCTGATCGCGGGATGGCCACACACGGGAAGCAGCGGTTTGGGAAGAGCCAGGCCGAGAGTGCCGAGACGAGTGGAACGGCCAGCCGCAAGAATCATCACCTGCATGGATGGCCATTATTCCACATTGCAGCCCCGCGGCTGAAAGACTGCACTGTGATAGGCTGATTCCACCATGAAGATCTGTGTCATCGGGACCGGCTACGTCGGGCTGGTCGCGGGTGCGGGGTTCGCGGATATGGGCAACGACGTCACCTGTTGCGACATCGACGGGGACAAGATCGCCGCGCTCAAACGGGGCCAGGTGCCCATCTACGAACCGGGCCTGGACAAGCTGATCGCCCACAACGTGCAGCAGGGCCGGCTCGCCTTCGGCACCGACCTCGAAGCCGCAGTGCCGGGCACCGAGGTGGTGGTGCTGGCGGTGGGCACCCCGCCCGCGCCCGACGGCTCGGCCGATCTGCGCTACGTTTTCGAGGCCGCAGAAACCGCCGCGCACGCCTTGTCTGGCTGGGCCGTGTTGGTCACCAAGTCCACCGTGCCGGTCGGCACCGGCGACAAGGTCGAGGCCATCGTGCGCCAGCACACACACCACGAGTTCGCGGTTGCGGCCAACCCCGAGTTTCTCAAGGAGGGCGATGCGGTCAACGACTTCATGAAGCCCGATCGCGTGATCATCGGGACCAGCGACCCGCGCGCGCTCCACACCCTGCAGGCCCTGTACACGCCGTTCACCCGATCGAGCGACCGCATCCTGGTCATGGACCGCCGCTCGGCCGAGTTGACCAAGTACGCCGCCAATTCCATGCTGGCGACGCGTATTTCGTTCATGAACGAGCTGGCCGGTCTCTGCGATGCGGTGGGCGCCGACATCGAGTTGGTGCGCAAAGGACTGGGCTCGGACGCGCGCATCGGCACCAAGTTCCTGTATGCGGGAGCGGGATTCGGCGGGAGCTGCTTTCCCAAGGATCTGCGTGCGGTTATCAACACGGCAAGACAAGCGGACGCGCGCCTGCGCCTCCTGGAGGCGGTCGAAGCCGTCAACCAGCGGCAGAAACACTTGCTGGCCGAACGCTTGCTCGATCACTTCCGCGGCGACCTTCACGGTCGCAAGATCGCGGTGTGGGGGCTTGCCTTCAAGCCTGGAACGGATGACGTGCGCGAGGCGCCGGCGCTGGTCCTCATCGAGGACTTGCTTGCTGCCGGTGCCCGTGTGGCAGCCACCGACCCCGTCGCCATCCCGCCGGCGCGAAAGATTCTGGGCGAGCGTGTGGAATTTTCGGCCTCCAACTACCAGTGTGCCGAGGGCGCCGATGCCCTGGCCCTAGTCACCGAATGGCGCGACTACCGCCGGCCGAACTTCGAGCGCCTGCGCGGCCTCATGCGCACGCCGGTGCTCGTCGACGGGCGCAACGTGTGGGAACCGTCAGAGCTTCGCGCCGCCGGGTTCACGTACTACGGAATTGGGAGAGGGCGCACTTCGTCCTAGAGCACCGAACGGTTTGACGGACCGAGTGAAATCGCGCAGTTGCGAGTGGCCCGAGGCGCGAGGAGGGAGAATACTCGACGTATTTGACCGACGAGCAACGAAGGGACGCGACGCAAATCCGCGATTTCACGACGGGAGGCAAACCGTTCGGTGCTCTAGTTACCGACCGTTCTCGGCGCGCCACCAGGCCACGAAGCGGGGGATGCCTTGCTCGATGCTGACCTTGGGCGCGTAGCCCAGATCGCGCTGTGACAGCTCCAGGTCGGCCAGGGTGTGCGGCATGTCGCCCGGCTGTTCGGGCTGCCAGTCGATGCGTGCCGGCTTGCCCAGGGCGGCGGCGATGCGGTCGACCAGCGTCTTCAGGCTGGTGGGACGCGCGCCGCCCAGATTGTAGGTGCGAAACGCGGGACTGGGATCCCGCGCCTGCTGCTCGATCGCGGCGACCACTCCGTCGAGGATGTCGTCGATCCAGGTGTAGTCACGCGACGTGCTTCCGTCGCCGAACACCTCGACCGGCTGGTCGTCGGCAATCAGCCCGGTGAATTTGTGGATCGCCAGGTCGGGTCGCTGGCGCGGGCCGTACACGGTGAAAAAACGCAAGCAGGTGACCCACGAGCGATACAGGTGGTGCTCGGTGAAGGCGAGCAGCTCGCCCGCCCGCTTGGTCGCCGCATAGGGTGAGAGCGGCCGGCTGCAAGGATCCGCCTCGCAGAATGGCACAGAACTACCTTTGCCGTAGACAGAGGACGACGATCCGAAGACAAACCGCCTGATACCTCGTCCGCGACAGGCGGAAAGAAGGTGCAGCGTGCCCGTCACGTTCACCGCCCAGTAGCGCTGCGGCGCCTTGATCGACGGCCGCACGCCCGCCAGGGCCGCCAGGTGCACCACCCCGTCCAGCTTGCCCGCAGCATCCATGGCAGCGTCAATGTCGTTCGGGTCGGTCAGATTACCCTCGACCAAGCGAAAGGCCGGTTTTCGGCGCAGCCCCGCGAGATTCCGTTCCTTGACTGCGCGCGGATAGAATTCGTCGAAGTTGTCGAACCCGGTGACCCGATCTCCGCGCGCGATCAGCCGTTCGGCCAAGTGAGAACCGATGAATCCGGCTGCGCCGGTGACGAGAATTTCCATCAAGGATCACAATAGACGGCGGGCCGCCCGAGCACCAGCAGGACCGTGGGCCTTGTCGTTCGGGCGCGTCGTGAAACTGTCCTTGCTAGCAACGGCGAAGGTAAAGGAGAAACTCCACGTTGCCCTTGCCCCCCGTGATGGGAGAGGTCGTCTCGCCCAGAACCTGGTAGCCAAGATCGCGGGCGGCCGTCTTCACCTCGTCGAGCGCATGCTGGCGATTCGCCTCGTCGCGCACGATGCCGCCCTTGCCCACCTTGCCACGACCCACCTCGAACTGCGGCTTGACCAGGGCAACCACGGGAGATCCCGGATGGAGCAAGGCGGGCAACACGGGCAGCACCAGCCGCAAGGAGATGAAGGAGACGTCGACCACGGCGAGCGTGCAGGGCTCGGGAATGCGCGCGGGAGGCATGAGGCGGATATTGGTGCGATCGATGACGACCACGCGCGGATCTGAGGCGATCTTCCAGTCGAGCTGGCCGCGTCCGACATCGATGCAGTACACGCATCGGGCACCGTGCTGGAGCAGGCAATCGGTAAAGCCGCCGGTAGAGGCGCCCACGTCGACAGCGACCATATCCTTCACATCAAGGCCGAAGGCAACAATCGCATGCGCCAACTTGATCCCGCCGCGCGAGACAAAGGGCATGGGTTCGCCGCGCAGGCGCAGAACCGCCTGCGCCCCGACCAGATCGCCGGCCTTGTCCACCGGGCGATCTCCGTCGAGAACCTGGCCCGCCAGGATGAGCGCCCTCGCCTTCTCGCGCGTGGGCGCCAGTCCATGCTCTAGCAGCGCGAGATCGGCGCGCACCCGCCCGGCGCGCGCGCTGACTGCGGCCGGCCTGGGTGTAGTTTCGGCCTCCGGGTAGGTCTTTGCTTTGCGCGCCATGGTCTTGCCAAGAATAGACCCCCCGGACTTCCTGGTTGCAAACCCGATCGCCACAAGTACAATCCCCTCGCCCGTTCACGCGGGTTCCGGGGCTGTAGCTCAGCTGGGAGAGCGCTAGAATCGCACTCTAGAGGCCGTGGGTTCGATCCCCATCAGCTCCACGGAATCATTGCTCTTTTTTTCGCCGCAGGATGGCGTGGGAACGATTGGAGCCGAATCGTTCCGCATTCTAGAGTTGTGATCGCCCTCTCTGCCCAGGACGCTCATCACCCGCCGTTGATGGGAATTCGCCACCGTCCCCGGAGCGATGTAGCTACGCATCGTCGTGGTCGGCGATTCGTGGCCCAACGCCGCGGCCACCGCATGCGCCGAGATCCCGCGGTCCGTGGCCAGCGTTGAATGCAACCCCCTCATCCCGTGTGCGGTCACGATCGGCACGTTCGCCGCCTTGCAGATCCTCTTGACCCACGCCCTCACCCAGTTCCTCCAGTGCTCCCCGAACAACAACGCCTCGGGCTCCTTCCCGGCCACCAACCCCAAGAGATATGGCTGCAGCACCTCCGGCACCTCCTGAGTCCTCCGCCCTGCCTTGGTCTTGGAATCCGGTATCCAGAGCAGCTTGCCGTCGTCATCCACATCCCTGACCACCCGCTGGACGATCTCCGACGCCCTCAGGCCCATCAGCAGCGCGAGCATCGCCGCCACGGCGCCCACCTCGCCTTCATCCGCCATCCTCTTCGCCACGTCCAGCCAGCGTCGCCCCTCATTGATCCTCAGCTGGACTTTTCCGTTTAGCCGCCGCCCCTTGCCTTCGACCAGCACCAGAGGGTTCTTCGGCAGCCACCCCTTTCCCACACACCACGTGAGAAACGTCTTCGCTTCCGCGAGTGCGTTCCGCTGCGTGTCCACGGATAGGATCCTCTTCGTCCGCTCGCTTTTCCGCAGGCAGAGCGCATCGTAGAGGTCCTGACACCTCTTGGGCGTCAGGTCGACCAACGGCTCCTCGGCCTCGGGGAAGAATGCCTCCAGACGGCAAATCGTCGCCGTGATCGAGTTCCGTTTGTTTTGCTTCTCCATGCGCATGAACAACTCGTACTTGTCCCGGGCTTGCCCGATGGTTTCACTGCTCTCTCTGACTAGGTGCCGCTTGAGCGACCGGATGACCTGCTTCGCTTCTCCTTCCGTCTCATACTCTTTAACAGTCCTCGTGCCTCGTTCTCCGACCACGATGATTCGCCATCGATCGCGTTGTCGGTATGGTCCGAGGACTCGGTTTCCTTCTTTCCGTCGCGCCATGACTTCAACTCCTTTCGCTGCAGGCGCGGCGAAACGTCAGCGGCGTCCATCGTACCACGATCCGCTAGCCTGCGAGCCACCTCATCGGTCAGCCGATCGACAAGGACCTCGAACAGATCGCCAAGAGAGGCGTCCGTCTGGATCCGAGCGTTTCGTCTGCATGCCTGGGGCACGCCTCATTCTGGGCACAAGATGCGAGCAACGTGTTTCCGCATCTAGGGGGCGGCCCTAGTTGCGGGAATCGTATTGCTGCGCAATCTTGGCCAAGATCAGATCGAGCAGCCGGCGCCCCTCCTTCTCATTCTTCTCGTTTGGCCATCCCCATATCAGCGGTGGTTTCTTGGTCTTCTTGGCTCGCCGCACCCGGTCGCCAATGTAGGCATAGTCACGCGGCTTGGAAGCCTCGCAAGCGTGGTGCAAAGGGTAGATCTCCCGAGGCGTCCAGCCGTGCTGCATGAGATAGCAGTCCACCTTCGTCTCAACGTAGTGGGGAGGCCAACGATCTCGCCGCTCTGCCAGTGAAGCGATGACCATGCCTTCGGCTATGCGTCTTTCTACCGTGGCCAGCGTCCGAACGATCGGATCCACTTTGCGAAGCGCGTCCTCAAGTGGCCCCATCGACTCCAGCCGTGCCCGCGTTCCCTCGGGCGTCGGCACACTGCCGGTAGTCCTGGGCACTCGCCCGACAATCGCTTGGTTCGGCTGCAGCACAAGAACGTCTGCAACCTCTTCCTTGCTCTTCAAGGCATCGCGCTCCTTCTCAAGTTGCCATTCACAGAAGGAGGCCACGTGCTTCTCGATCCTACCTTTCATGGCCACGAGGTCCTGTTGGCTCTTGCGAATTGTTTCGACGAGATTGTATGCAGCCCGTTCCTGGAGAGAACAGAAGCAGTCAACGATTGCTTTGGCGGCACCACAGAGCTTGCAGTCTAGGCGGTTGAGTCCATGTTCTCCAAGGTGACGAGTGGCAAGACGCAACGGATCCTCCTGGGAGTTCATCTCTTTCCTGAGCCAGTACCCCAGCACCCCCAACATATCTCGGTGGATGGGATCGAGCACGCGTGGCTTCCTTCGCGTCGGCATGGTTTTGCAGCAATTGTACGCCCGTGGCCATATAGTCGCGCCGGTTTCGAGCCCTGCCGCGCCGTTTCCTCCCCGTCGCATGCGCGCCGCCGAGCCAGCTACCACGAGAGGACACGCTTCGCTGCAGTGCACGCCGGGCAATTCGACCCAGACTACTTCGTCTTGTCCGGAGCGATGTTGGTTCCGTGCGGGGGCACTGCTTGATCGTTCCCAGCCGCAGGGCCAGAGACCAATGCCGTCTTCGTCGCCTCGGCCATCTGGGCGAAGGCCTTCCGTTCCGCTACTCCAAGTGGAGATTCCTCGCCAAGAAGGGCGGCGTATTCTTTGGGGGCCAGGCTCTTCAAGAGGAGCCCGAACTGCTTGGTTGCTTCCTGGCTGTGGAGCCGCGGATCGACTTCCTCCCCCTTTTCCAGCCGTCCGACGGCCCAGGGCAACAGGACATCCCGCAGGTAGTCCACCGCTGCGTTCACCTGCTTCTCCATCTCCTCCATCACCCCAAACGCCCCCTTCGGCGTCACATTGGAGGCTTGTTCCCCGCCTCCCACCTTCGACAGAGATTCAGCTATCTCCATCACCATGGCAAGCTGGCTGTCCGACAACGTCTGCCGCAGGACCTGTTGTTGTTCCGGCGTAAGAGTCTCGAAGAGCGACTTCACCAGATGATCACGGGGCGTCGCCTCAGTCACCACGCTATCCTTGCCCAGGAAGCGATTTGCTAGAATCGGAATGAGTGGACCCACCTTATCGATCCCCGCCTGTAGCAAGAGGCGCTCGCGCTCGATCCGAGCCTCTTCCTTCCGCAAAGCCAACTCAGCCTCCTGCCGCCGCGTGTCCGCTAACAAGTTCTGCTGAAACACTTTTTCGGCGGCCTCCCCCCTCAGCTCAAATGACCGGCCAATGGCCTGGGTCATCTTCTCCATCATCGCCTCATTCCGCATGCTTTGCCTGTTCAGCTGCTCGAAGGCCATCCCAAAACCAGAAATCATCGTCCGGTACGCCTTGTCCACGTGGTGCATGCAGAAAACCCTCTGTCCTCGATCGTTCGGCGGAACCGAGTCCGCGAAGCCTGAGCCGTTGGCAGCGAGAGAGCTGCCACTATACCTCACGCCCACACTACCGACCTCCTTTCCGGTCTTCCTGTCATACGCGCGTAACAGGTACCGTTGGGAGGTCAAGCCGAGACTTTCTGCGTCCTCCCGGGCATCCTGATCCATCTTGTCCGCAATTTCCCGCGCGTCCTCCGGGGCAGGAGGCTCGGCCAGCTCCAGTTCCTTCAGAAGCCTACTGTCATCCTCAAGACCCACATGGTACAGGCGCAGCAGAATTCCCTCAGCCGGCATGCTCGGCCCCGAAAATAGCGTAATGAGGAATTCTTCCAAACGTTGAGCTTCTCTTCCAGTAGTGAACATTGATATTTCTCCTGCTGATTGTGAACATTGCGTTTTCTGTGAGGAATGAAACAGCCACTGCTTGTCGCGCACCGCCTTTCTGTTCCTTTGGAAGTCTTTCCATTTGGTCATGCGAGAACGACCGCGCGTGGGACTACCTCTTCGCGTTTGACGACATCACCGCTGCTCTCACCGGGATCATGTTGCCGGTAATGGGGTCGAGAATCTTCCCTGTGTCGTTTCCCTCCGCAAACCCCTGCTCATAGGCCGCCTCGCATTCGCGTTGAAGACCGCTAATCAGCGTCAGGAGTTGCTCCTCGCTGCGGACCACCTGCCGTGACGCCTTCTCGATCATTGACACTGTCGCCTGCGAGACAGTCAGGCACCCCGCCATCGAGTCGAACTCCGCCCGAAGCGCTAGTACGACTGCCGGGGGCTGTTTCAACGCGATAACGGTTTCGGCCAGGCTTTTGCCGGCCATGAAAAGCTCGAACGCTGTTGCGCAGACCGTGCCAGATGGAGTCCCGCCAGCGGTGTCATCCGGTCTCTCCAGAACGGCAAGGACTTCATCGGCGCTGTAGCGTAGGGAGCCGTCGGGCGCCTTGTCTGGATGGAAGACATCGTTGTCCTTTCCCTTAACCTGGCTTTCTTCGATTCCCAGGAGGGCCGCAACCTGGCGGCGACTGAAGGTGACAGATGCATTGGATGCCATGTGAACCTCTGGTGCCGTGTTGTTATGTCTGCATCGCACTCGCAAAATCAGGGCGTGGTTGTGTCGGAGCGGCGGCACATGGCGACAAGTTGCGCCTGTTGCTCAGTCGGCACGAAGTAGGCTTGCAACCGCTGCAACACACCATTGTGGAGAAGTAACAGATCGCCGGCTCCGAGCAGCATCTCGGCACCGTTTTGGTCCAAGATGACAGCGCTATCGATCCGTTGCGGCAGGCGAAACGCGATCCGGCAGGGAAGGTTTGCCTTGATCCCCCCGCCAATGAATTCCCGCGTCGGGCGCTGGGTCGCGATTAGCAGGTGGACGCCGACCGAGCGTGCCCGCTGGGCAAGGCGCAACAAGCTCTTCTCAAAGTCTTCGCGCTCGGAGCGGGAAAATGTGGTCATCAGGTCTGCAAGTTCGTCAATGACCACGACCGTGCTCTTCAGATGCTGGTCCGGCAGCTTCGCCCGGAGTTCCCGATAATTGGGACAGTTGTTTTCGCGCAGCAGTGTTGTCCGGCGCTGCAATTCCGGCCCGGTCAGTTGTTGCAGGGCCTCAACGGCGCGCTCAGGATCGGATATCACTTCGCCACCGCACAAATGTGGGAGTCTTGCGACTATCGCGAAGTCCACCGCTTTGATGTCGATTATGATCAGTTCCAGCTCGTCCGGGGACAACTGGAGAGCGAGCGCCAGAATGCAGCAAACAAGCCAGGCAGTTTTTCCGCTTCCGCTCGCGCCCGCGGCAAGAAGGTGAGGCAGGAATCCCAGGTCGAGGACCACGCGCGTGCCGTCGGGCGCCATCCCGGCGGGCAGCCAGAGCTCACCTTGCATGGTGCGCTTGGGCAGTGCCTCGATGGCGGGCAGCAGGGGCAGTACTTGCCGGTCTGTGCGTGGCAGATCCAGGCCGATAAACGGCTCGCCGGGAAGATTGCTGACCAGAACCTCGCATCCGAGGGCCCGGCCGATGTCTTCTGCTCGTCGGCGAAGAGACGCGGCCGTTACACCCGCGCCCAGGGCGACGCGGTGTCTGACAATAGTTGGGCCTATGAGCGGGTCTGGACAATCGTGTCGAACGGCGATGCCATAGCTGCGCAGTATGCGGTGGAGTTCTTCTGTCGACGGGGTTAGAGCAAGTTCGCCCGCTCGGGTTTCTTCAGGGATCGCGGGCACGCTCGGGGGACCGTCCTCATCGGCAAGGGCGGGTTCGTCTGGCTCGTCTGCTTCGGTCTCTTCAGGGCATGGCTGGATTTGATCGGCCTGCTCCTTGACTTCCGTCGCCTTGCCGCGGTCGAGAAACCACTGACGTTTCTCTCCAATACCGCGCACTCGGATCCGTATTTCTGGATTGCGCTCGAGGTGGTCGATGATTTCGAGGAATTCGCTTCTGTCGGGGACGAGATCGGCTAGGAGCCCTTCCGGGACCCACCTGCGCCGAAAGGGGCGCTCGGCGGCGCCGAGCGCTGCGAGGACGGCATCTACAGTTCTGTTGCTGACCATGCATGCATTATCAACTACAGGAAGGTGTTTTGGATTCCGCATGTAGGGGGCCTCTGTTGCGCGGAATTCGCGAGTTTCCGTTGTCCGTTCCGACAGTGTTCATGACGTCCGGCGCCCACTTGGTGACACAGCGGCATGCCGCTGTTCTCAAGCACAGTGAGGGATCCACGGGATTCTCCACTGGAAGTGCCATCCTGCGGCCACGGGATCTGTAACTGTCGCGCGTGACAGGCTTGAGAAATCGCGAGGTTGTGCTCGGAGTGGCACCCATGGAAAACGATCCCGTGGAAATGCTTTCTTGGTTGGCCACCATCTCAATCAACTGGGCGCACGTCTCAGTAGTCCGGCTGGGGTGTGGTGGCGTCCTGTCCCATTATTCGGCCCACCCCTGTCGCCGAGCTGTTCCCCGCGTGCGATGCAGGCGTTCCCCGACCGTGTCGTGCTTCTCGGCGTCGATCAGAACACTCCCCAGGCCCCGATGGGTACGTTCGAAGAGCATATGACACTGGCTCAGCTCAACCAGCATCAGCGGTTCCACCGTGAGGTAGGCCATGCCCGGCGTGAAAAGCCCATGCCCGCTATCGCCCCCAGATGCGCACCGATGGACTTCGGGTGCCTCTTGCCAAGAAGCAGCCGGCAAGTCCAGTATCATGTAGAAGGTCACTATCATGGCCACCGACGTGAACACCCTTAGCAGGCTCTTGCAGGCGCTCGCAGAGCGCCGGTGGGAGGACGCCGTGACGCTTGGGGCAGCACTCGCCAAGCGCGAGGAGCGCCAGGGGCACTTCCAGGCCGCGCGGCGGCTTCGCGGCGCGCTGGGTGAGACCGGCAACGGTGACGCGGGCGAAGTACCTTGGCGTGCCACCGGCGGGGCGCCATCCGCGCTACGGGCGCTGCTTCTGGTCTCGCCGGTCGAGCTTGAACAGGTCGTGCTTCCACGCCACCTGCGCGAACAGCTCGAAGAACTCGCCCTCGAGTGGCGACTCCACGAGCAGCTTGAGCAGGCCGGCATGGGCAGGCGGCGCAAGCTGCTGTTCGTCGGCCCGCCAGGCTGCGGAAAAACACTCACCGCACGTGCGCTCGGCGGGATGACTTCCTTGCCGATCCTTGTGGTCCGGTTCGACGCCATCGTCGGGGCGTACCTGGGACAGACCGCCGCCCAGCTTCGAGAGGTCTTCGCCTACGCCGAGGCGATTCCGTCGGTGTTGGTGCTGGACGAGATCGATGCCCTTGCCCAACGTCGCGGCAACCCGCGCGAGGTGGGCGAACTCGACCGGGTGGTCATCTCGCTGATGCAGGAGCTCGAGCACGCGTCGCCCCGCGGCTTCGTGGTGGCCAGTTCGAACTTGCCTAGATTGCTGGACGAGGCCCTTTGGCGCAGGTTCGACCTGGTGCTGTCATTCCCGGCGGCGGCCCGGCGGGACTTGGTCGCCTTCGCTCGGAGCCGCCTCCGCACGTGGTCGCTCCGCCCGCCGCGCAATCTGCCCGCTATTCTCAAGGGTGCGAACTCCTACGCTGACGTTGACCGCGTGCTAGGCGACCTACGCCGGCGCACGATCTTGCGCCAGCACATGGAGTGAGATGGCTGAGACCAGGGCGCCTCGAACCTTCTTCCTCAATGAAGCCCACGAGCACGCGCGGGGCGAGAGGAAGGGCGGAGGCCGGCTTCCCCCGTACACCCCTATCGATTGGCAAGCGAAGGGCGAGCGCATCGCCAAATCCCTGAGGGCAGCGCGAACCGCCGTTCGGCAGTCGCCGGACCCGGTTCGGGAAACTCGCTTCTTCCTGCTTTCGAAGGCCGAGGCCAAGATCGAGAAGTTCTCCACGGACAAACGGAAGTCCAAGGACGGTCGCGTGGTCGAGGAGATCCACCCGGCCGGCAAACACGCTGGCATTTTCCAACGGCTGGGGCTCGACCTTCTTGGGGTGACAGACCGGGGAGAAGCCTTGGTGCACGCCGAGGCCGACAGACTAGATCGGCTGCTCGCAACCGCGGACGCTCTGGGCTCGGCGGGCCCGCGCGAGCAAGCCCGGTGGGCGCTTCTGTCGGACTTTCAGCCCGCGCCGCCCGAGACGCGCGCCGACCCCGAGTGGATCTCGTCCATCCCGCTGAAGACAACAGTGGAGGCCATCGTCGAGATTCAACCGCTCCTCCTGCGCACGGAGGTTGAGGCTGTGGCCAAAGCTCTGCGCGATTCTATCGCCGGCGATGGCCGCCAGGCCGTCCTCGCAGCCGGGCGGGACTTCTCGGGCCGCAGTTGGTTCCGCATGCGGCTCTTGCGGCAGACCGTGGACGCGTTTGCCAGGCAGTTTCAGTCAATCCAGTCGATCCACCCCCCACTACGGTCGCCTCTGGCTGCAGTGAGCACCAAGGCGCCCGCGGTCGCAGGCGGCGTTGCGGTTCCACCGATCGACGCCAATCTTCCGGCGGTCGCCATCGTGGACGCGGGCATTCCGCAACAACACCCAGTCCTTGCCCGCTATCGGCGAGGACAATTCCTGCATGCGGAAGCAGGACAACCAGGAACCGACGATCACGCCTCGCGAGTCGCGTCGCGCATCGTTTTTGGGGACGTCGATGCGAGTAGCGCGGGGTATGTGCCGCCACCCGGCCGGTGTCAGTTCCTGGACGTGGTGGTCCCCGCTTTCCCGGGGAGCATTGGCAAAATCCCCACCATTGATCTCGACAACAAGGCTATCCAGGATGTCATCGGCGACGTCACGCGCAACTACCCCGACGTGCGCGTGTTCGACTTCAGCTTCGGAAGCCATCAACCCCTGTCGCGGTTGACTGCCGTGCAAAGGCGCGAGGAACTCATTGGGGTCCAGGATCTCGACAACTTCATCTTCGCGAACGACGTGCTTGTCGTCGTGGCGGCGGGCAACTCGCCGCGCGGGGCTGTTCCAAACCAGCAGTACCCGGGGCATGTCGACGATCCAGATTGGGGTCTCGGTGCCTGGGCGTGCGGGTTCAACACGCTGGTCATTGGTTCCTACGTGGGGCAGCCCCACTCAGACGGCCTGGCCGGACACACCGGGTGGCCAAGCCCGTTCACCCGCATCGGCCCAGGGTTGGCGGAAGCGCCGGTCCCCGGCTTCTCTGCGAGCGGCGGCGATTCGACGAGGAACTACGGCTACCAAAGCCCGCTGGGGGTCTGGACCTGCGGACGTACCGGGTTGTGGGAGGATGCCGTTGGAACCTCGTTCGCCGCGCCGATTGTCGCCCGCGAAGCCGCGATCCTTCTCCAGCAACTCCAGCGGCACTGCGCACCGGGAGTCCCGTGCTTCGCAGCGACAGCGAGGGCATTCTTGCGGCTGGTCGCACGGCGAGCTGGCGACCAGCCGTTTCCGCCCCGTGTCCGGAAACTCGCTGACCTGACGCTCGGACACGGACTGCCCACTGCCGAGCGGCTTGCCCGCCCTCGCGCATCGAGCGCAGTGCTCGTTTGGCAGGGGACTCTGGAAGATCCTGCGTCGATCGCGCGGGTGCGTGTGCCCGTGCCGCCCGCCTGGGTGGCAGCCGCGCAGCACCCCAGCCTGCGGGTCGTCTGTGCCTGGAATACACCGGTGAGTGCGGCCGCGCCTGATGTCTGGGCCAGCCGCAAGGTGGTCATGCACCTCAAGCCCACGCTCGGAGCGGAGGCGATCCGTGGCAAGGGCAAGTCCCACAGGAGCTACCCGATCACCGACAGGGTGTGGCGGCTTGATCGCGATGAGGAGGGCGAACCACGGGCCACGCCACCGTCCGACGAGTGGGCGGTAGAGTTGTTTTACGAGGACGTCGGACCCTATCCCGCCACCCTCCAGATCTCGCCTCAGCAGCAAGTCTCGCTGGTGATGGAGCTGTTCGACGATTCGAGCACCCCCATCAGTCCCCAGGAGGAATTGCAGAAGCTGCCCATCGCGGAGACGATGATTCGCCTCGCGGGCGTGGCGCGCGAGGTCCAGGTGCCGGTGAAGATCCGCGTGTAGCCGGAGCTTTTCTTCTGCGTCTCGGCAGACCGTGATACCGTCGACTCGCGACGAACTCTGCGTCCCTGGGGCGACGTGGACGTCGGCGCCTCCTGAAGGGCGAACGATGTTTGGACCTCAGCTTTCCGTTGGTGAAATTGCGCGCCATCGAAGCGTGACGAGGCGCCTACCCGCGCATCGGGTGGGCAGGCACTGGAAATCCAAGTCCTCGGGGAACAATGTGTTGGCTTGGGCAAACAGACGGGATCGCCGCGCGGAGAAGCCAGCACTGGTCGCGCCAACCGAACCTGCCAGCGGGGTGTTCTTGTGACCGCCCCTCAATCGAGCATCGGCTCTCGCTGGTTGCGCTGGGATCCTCCACGGCCGGGAGGAGATCGGCGTCGTGCATCCGATCTCGTTCAAGACCAGGAAGGACGAGCCCGCGATCCTGCTGCTCGGCGGCCGCGGGTGGCTGGTGAACCACGTTGACTGGGAAGACCGCGTTGCCTACGTCCAGCCGACCGAAGTCCATGGGCGCTCGCGGTGGCTGGGCGCCTCG
>Ga0181530_10000070_pt1 | contig 116665 bp, 113 predicted proteins | sample PEATcosm2014_Bin_42_FD_119769 | JGI IMG/M metagenome (GOLD analysis project Ga0181530, IMG submission 119769) | Peatland microbial communities from MTU Mesocosm Facility, Houghton, MI, USA - PEATcosm2014_Bin10_60_metaG | ecosystem: Environmental > Terrestrial > Soil > Wetlands > Peat | place... | reverse complement strand
TTGCCGATCTACCGCTCGGCGGAAACGGCAACATGCCAACAACGACCGAGCCGGGACGCAGCGGCATGACCCCGGCGATGCCCGGGATGCCGACGACGACCCCGTCCTATCTGATGCCGAAATAACCGCGCAGCGGTCAGGGCCGGACTTGATCCGGCCAACGGTGAGCCTTCTGGCGGCGGCGCTAACCGCTCACGCAGTCGAAATGCGCGTAGCGTTCAAAGGTGGTGACCTCGTTGATTGTCCGCAGATGCACGGTCTCGCCGTAACGGGCACAAGCCTTCCGTGCCACCTCGGTCGCGTCTTCTAAGGTCTCAACGACGCCGTCGTAGCGGATGGAAACCGCTTGTCGTGTGCTCTCCTCGACTTTCATACCCGAGCATCCGCAGGCGGCCGCGAGGACCAGCAACAACAGGAAACCCGGATAAATTTTCATTTTGCTCAGCGCCAGCTTGATTGCCTCCCGTCGCGCCCGAAAACAGGCATCATGCCGGCCATTCATGTCTATGCAAACCACGCCAGCACCTCATCGGGTGTACGAAGTGCCCTCGCTGGCGTTGTTCGTCAACGGATCATCGATGACAGGTTCCCGCTGTCACCAAGGCTGGCCCCTCAAGTCCGCCCTGGCGAAGCTCGATCCTGGCTCAGTGCCGGACTTGATCCGGCCATCTCGTGGATCCCCGGGTCACCCCCGGAACGGCCCGCGAGGGCCGGCCATCCAGGGGATGGGGATGACGGGCTAAGCGCCCGTCACTTCGGCTGGTGCACGTAACGCAGGTACGGGCGCACTTCGCGGAAGCCGGACGGATATTTCTGCTTCGCCTCGTCGCTCGACACGGCCGGCGCGACGATGACGTCCTCGCCGGGCTTCCAATTGACCGGCGTGGCCACGGTATGTCGCGACGTCAGCTGAACCGAATCGAGGATGCGCAGCACCTCGTCGAAATTGCGGCCGGTGCTCATCGGATAGGTCAGCATCGCCTTGACCTTCTTGTCCGGGCCGATGACGAAAACCGAGCGCACGGTCGCGTTGGTCGCTGCGGTGCGCCCCTGCGACGTATCGCCGGCATCGGCCGGCAGCATGTCGTAGAGCTTGGCGACCTTCAGTTCGGGATCGCCGATCAGCGGATAGGTGACCGCGTGTCCCTGGGTCTCCTCGATATCCTTCTGCCAGCGGGTGTGGTCGCCGACCGGATCGACGCTGAGGCCGATAATCTTGCAGCCGCGCTTGTCGAATTCCGGCTTCAGCCCCGCCATGTAGCCGAGTTCGGTCGTGCAGACCGGGGTGAAATCCTTCGGATGCGAGAACAGGATCGCCCAGCCATTGCCGATCCAGTCATGGAAGTTGATCGTGCCCTGGGTCGTCTCGGTGGTGAAGTTCGGTGCTTCGTCGTTGATGCGCAGCGACATGGTCTCCTCCGTCTCTGTGAGCCTCACCCGCAAGGCGCTCCGCCGATCGTCGCGGACGATCCGAAACATGGCCTTCGGTAGTGACCGGCACGAGCCGGCCGGCGAGGGCGGCGCTTGGAGCAGGCTGTTTATTTTAGCGCATCAATTCTGTCAATAAATCATTATATACATCTATAATGAGTAATTTAATCAGCCGCCTGCTGCCGCGCCGGTTCGGAACGCCAGCGCAGCAGCGGCTTGCGCGCTGCCGCGGTCTCGTCGAGCCGGCGGCGCGGGGTCAGTCGCGGCGCGTCATGGAAGCTCGCGGCCTCGCCTGCCTTGGCGCGCGCCGATAGCGCGACGACCGTATCGGCAAACTGGTCGAGCGAGGCTTTGCTCTCGGTCTCGGTCGGTTCGATCAGCAGCGCACCGTGGACGACGAGCGGGAAGTACATCGTCATCGGGTGGAAGCCCTCGTCGATCAACGCCTTGGCGAAATCGAGCGTCGAGACCCCGGTATCCTTGAGGAAACCGTCGTCGAACAGTACCTCATGCATGCAGGTGCCGGGATAGGATTGGCTGAGCGCTTCGGCCAGCCGCACCCGCAGGTAGTTCGCGTTGAGCACCGCGTCCTCGGCGACCTGTTTGAGGCCGTCGGCGCCGTGGCTCATCATGTAGCTCAACGCGCGCACGAACATGCCCATCTGGCCGTGAAACCCCTTCAATCGCCCGATCGAGTGCGCCGCCGGCCCCTTCGCGTGCTCGATCAGTTCGCGGCCGTCTTCGCCGTGGACGATCCACGGGAGCGGCGCGTGCGGTGCGAGAGCGGCGGCGAGCGCGACCGGGCCGCTGCCCGGACCACCGCCGCCGTGCGGTGTCGAGAACGTCTTGTGCAGATTGAGGTGAAGCGCGTCGATGCCGAGATCGGAGGGCCGCACCCGTCCGACGATCGCGTTGAAATTGGCGCCGTCGCAGTAGAAGAACGCGCCGGCCGCATGCACCGCGGCGGCGATCTCCAGTATCTCGTCCTCGAACAGGCCGCAGGTGTTCGGGTTGGTCAGCATCAGCGCGGCGACGTCGCCGCCGAGCTTCGCCTTCAACGCGGCGAGATCGACCCGACCGCGCGCGTTGGCGGCGATGTTGTCGATCGCGTAGCCGCAAGTCGCCGCGGTCGCCGGGTTGGTGCCATGCGCCGATTCCGGGACGAGGATCCGTTGGCGCGCGTCGCCCCGCGCGGTCAGCGCGGCGCGGATCGTCATCATGCCGCACAATTCGCCATGCGCGCCCGCGGCCGGCGACAGCGCCACCGCCGGCATGCCAGTCAAAGTCCGCAGCCAATGCGCCAGCGTCTCGATCAGCTCGAGCGCGCCCTGGGTCGTCGCTTCAGGCTGAAGCGGGTGCAAATCGGCGAAGCCGGCCAGCCGCGCCAGCTTCTCGTTGAGCCGCGGGTTGTGCTTCATGGTGCACGAGCCGAGCGGATAGAGCCCGCTGTCGATCGCGTAGTTCTTTTGCGACAGGCGGGTGAAGTGGCGCACGATCTGCGGTTCGCTGAGACCGGGAAGACCGATCGGCGCCTGCCGCTCCAGCCCGCCGAGCCGGCTTCTGTGCGCCGGCGGCTCCGGCAGGTCGACCCCGCAATGGCCCAGTGAATCCTGCTCGAAAATCAACGGTTCCTCGAGTTGAAGCCCGCGATTGCCGGTGAAGGTCTGCTCGATGGACGCGTCCGGCCCCGTGTGCGAACCCAGGGCCTGGCTCCAGCCGGTCATCGCAGCACCTCGCCGAGCGCGTGGGTGAATTGATCGATGTCGTCGTCCGTCACGGTTTCGGTCGCCGCGACAAGCAGCAGGTTCGCGAGATCGTCATACTCGGGATAAAACCGCGAAAGCGGCACTCCAGCGAGCACGCCATACTCCGCCAATTGCTCGACCACAGGCGCAGCGGGCTTTGGCAGCCGCACGGTAAACTCGTTGAAAAAGCTTGAGTTCACGACGCGAACCCCCGGCACCGCCGCGAGCCGGTCGGCGAGGTTACACGCCGTCGCGTGATTGAGTTCGGCGAGGCGCGTCAGCCCGGCCTCGCCGAGCAAAGCCAGATGAATCGTGAAGGCGAGCGCGCAGAGGCCGGAATTCGTGCAGATATTGCTCGTCGCCTTCTCGCGGCGGATGTGCTGCTCGCGGGTCGAGAGCGTCAGCACCCAGCCGCGTCTTCCGTCGGCATCGACGGTCTGGCCGGCAAGCCGGCCCGGCATTTGCCGCACATGCTGCTCGCGCGCGGCGAAGAGGCCGAGATGCGGCCCGCCAAAATTGAGCGCGTTGCCGAGCGATTGTCCCTCGGCGGCGACGATGTCGGCGCCCATGTCACCGGGCGGCTTGACCGCGCCCAGCGATACGGTCTCGGTGACGACCACGACGAGCAGCGCACCCGCCTCATGGCAGCGCGCCGCCAGCGTGGTCCAGTCATGCAACTCGCCAAAGAAATCCGGGTTCTGAACGACAACGCAGGCCGTATCTGGGTCAATATCGATATTTTCTGCCATGCCCGACGTTGGATCGAGCGGCGCAACCTTGAGGCCGGAAAACTGCGCGTAGGTCTCGCACACCTCGCGGTAATGCGGATGCAGCGCGCCCGACAGCACCGCCTTGTCGCGGCGCGTCACGCGATGCGCCATCGCCACCGCCTCGGCACAGGAGGTCGCGCCGTCGTAAAGCGAGGCGTTGGCGACCTCCATCCCGGTCAGCAGCGCGACCTGGGTCTGGAACTCGAACAGCGATTGCAGCGTGCCCTGCGCAAGCTCGGGCTGATAGGGGGTGTACGAGGTCAGGAACTCGCCGCGCTGGATCAAATGGTCGACCGCGGCCGGGACATGATGGCGGTAGGCCCCGGCGCCGATAAAGAACGGCACCGAGCCCGCCGCGACATTCTTCGCCGCGATTTGCGAGAGCGCGCGCTCGACCTCAAGCTCGCCTTGAGCCAGCGGCAGATCGACGAGCCCCGCGCGCCGCGCCGCTTGCGGCACGCCAGCGAACAGATCGTCGATCGACTGGGCGCCGATCGCCGCCAGCATCTGCCGGCGGTCGCTCGCGGTCAGCGGCAGGTAGCGCATCACCCCTGCTCCGCGACAAAAGCGGCGTAGGCCGCTTCGTCCATCAGCCCGTCGAGCGCCTTCGGATCGGCCAGCTTGACGGTCAGGAACCAGCCCTCGCCCATCGGGTCGGTGTTGACCTTGGCCGGGTCGTCGGCGATCGCAGCGTTGACCGCGACCACTTCGCCCGATACCGGAGCGTAGACCTCGCTCGCCGCCTTGGCCGATTCGACGACCGCGGCCTCTTTCCCGGTCTCGACCATCGTGCCGACCGCCGGCAATTCGACGTAGACGATGTCGCCCAATTGCTGCTGGGCGTAGTCGGTGATGCCGATGATCGCGGTATCGCCATCCTGGCGGATCCACTCATGGTCCTTGGTGAAGCGCAGCGTCGGCATCGACAAACTCCTCAAGAGCCGCGGTAGTAGCGGGTCGGGACAAAGGGCATGGGCACGACACGCGCCGGCCGCGCGACATCGCGGACGACGACCGAGACTGGCGTCTCCACAGCAGCCTGGTCGCGCGCGACATAGCCCATCGCGATCGGCGCGTTGAGCGACGGCCCGAAGCCGCCGCTCGTCACCGTGCCGATCGAGTTGCCAGCGCCATCGAGGATGGCGCTGCCGTCGCGCGCCGGAGCGCGGCCGTCGGGGCGGATGCCGACGCGGCGTCGCGCGGGCGGGTCGCCGAGCTCGCGCAGAATGCGTGTGGCGCCCGGAAACCCGCCCCCCTGGGAAATAGCTTCGCGCCGGCGCTTGCCGATCGTCCAGGCAAGCCCGGCCACGACCGGGGTCGTGGTCTCATCGATGTCGTGTCCGTAAAGGCAGAGTCCGGCTTCAAGCCGCAGCGTGTCGCGCGCGCCGAGCCCGACCGGCATGACCTCCGGCTCGGCAAGCAGTCGCTCGGCCAGTTCGACGGCGCGCCCGGGTTCGAGCGAAATCTCGAACCCGTCCTCCCCGGTATACCCCGAACGGCTGATGCCGCACGCCACGCCGACAATGCTTGCCTCGATCGCGCTCATGAAGGGAATGCGGTCGATGCCGGGAACCAACCGCGCCAGCACCGCCGCCGCCATCGGCCCCTGCAGCGCCAGCAGTGCGCGCTCGAAGTGCGGCTCGATCGCCACGGCGGCGCCGAGCCGATCGCGCAGATGGGCGAGATCGCCGTCCTTGCACGCCGCGTTGACGACAAGAAAAAGCCCGTCATTGCGACGCGTCACCATCAAATCGTCGATGATGCCGCCCGCTTCGTTGAGCAGCAGCGTGTAGCGCATGCGATCTTGCGCCAGCGCGGCGAGATCGCCCGGGACGAGCGCCTCGAGCGCGGCCACCGCGCCGGGGCCGCGAAGCGCGATCTGGCCCATATGCGAGACATCGAAGAGGCCCGCCTGCGTGCGGGTGTGGAGGTGCTCGGCGATGATGCCGGGCTTGTACTGAACCGGCATCTCGTAGCCGGCGAACGGCACCATGCGGGCGCCAAGCGCGACATGCAGCGCATGGAGCGGCGTCTGGCACAACGGTGCGGCGGAGTCGGCAAGGGTCACGGGCGCACCTCCGTCGCGGCGGCGCGCGCGGCGCCGCCAGAGATGCCCCCTCTGTCGCTTTTCCCTGAGAGATTCACCGCCGGCTTCTCGGCGGCTTACTCCTTCGGTGAGCGGCCGGCCCCCATGGCCAGCCGCTGCTTTCCAGAGCGCCCTTTCCCCCGCAGTCCTTTTGCCTGAGAGTTTCCGGGGCGGTTGCTCCTTCGGCGCCGCGCGTCCCATCTCTCGCTGGGGGCGCGGCCTCTCCTGCGGGCGTGCATACGGCAGCGACTGTGTAGCACTACCGCGAGCAACACGCCAAGCCGTTCCGCCCCAGGCGGATCAGCGACCGGGGAAGTGCTTGTAGAAATCGACCACGTCGGGGGTGTCCTGAAACCCGACCATGATGTCGAGGTCGGAAAGCGGGCGCCCGCCGGTGTTGAACACGACCTCGACATGGTCGTTGATCCCGCCCCGCTTCTCGGTCGGGGCAACGGTGACGTGCACGGAAAAGGTCTTTTTGCCGAGGATCGTCTGATCCGTGCTCGTCAGCGCGACAAAGTAGCTCAGATCGACATCGTTGCCGCGAGCCGACGGGCCGCGCTCGGCGACGACGACGTTGTCGAGCGCAGCATGCAGCGTGTCGCCGGTCAGCGTGCACTTTGCCGATATGTCGCTGAAGATGCCGAACCAGGCAACGTAGGGCGGCTTGAGATCAGCACCTGGAGTGAACACGACGGTGTTGGCGAGCGGATGCAGCACCGCCGCGACCGGACAGCTCGGCGCCACCGCAGCCGAGTCCTTCTTGCCGACAAACGGTATCCAGCTGCATGCCGCGACGGCCGACAGGCTGGCGATGAGCATCGCCGCGACAGCGGCGCGGCATCGCCGGCCGCAGATTGAGCGCAAAACCGGGATCAAGGGCTAGAGGCGGTTGTGCGTTCCGTCGCACATCGGCTGCTTGCCCGTCGCCTTGCAGCCGCAGAACCAGACCTGCCCGTCCTTCTCGGCGGTATACATCATCGGGGTCAACCCGGTGCCCTTGTGTGAACCGTCGCAAAACGGCTGGCCCTGGCTGCGCCCGCACGCGCACCAGAAATAGCGCTTGCCGGCCTCGACCGTTACGCCATAGGGCGACTTTTGCGCTGGGATCGGAGCGTCCATCTTTCTTCCCCACCGTCGCCCTTGCTACTGTCCGCGCGCGACCGCACGGACCCCCCGGGCCGGCGCGACTTTATGCGAGCCACGCCCGACAGACAAGCCGGGTCGGGGCCTCGAGGAAACGGCCGGAACGGCACATGGCGGTCTACACCGAAATCGGCGACGACGAACTGCGCGCGTTCATCGCGGCTTATGACATCGGCGAGGTCCTGTCGTGCAAGGGCATCGCCGAGGGCGTTGAAAATTCGAACTATCTGCTCGCGACCGAGCGTGGTTCGTTCATCCTGACATTGTACGAAAAGCGGGTGGCGCCGGCCGATCTGCCGTTCTTCATCGCGCTGATGGATCACCTCGCCCATCAGGGCGTCGCCTGCCCGACCCCGGTGCGGGCCAAGGATGGCGAGGCTTTGCGCACCCTGTGCGGACGCCCGGCGGCGATCGTGACTTTCTTGAACGGCATGTGGCCGCGTCGCGTCGCGCCGTTCCACTGCGCCGGGGTCGGCGCCGCGCTGGCCCGGCTGCACCGCGCCGGCGCGTCGTTCACGATGACCCGGCCCAACGATCTGAGCATCGCCGGCTGGCATCGGCTTTACGTCGCCTGCGCGTCTCGCGCCGACGAGTTTCAAGCGGGGCTCTCCGACGAGATCGGCGGCGAGCTGGACCAGCTCGAAGCCGCCTGGCCGGGTGATCTGGCGAGCGGGGTAATCCATGCCGATTTGTTTCCCGACAATGTATTCTTCCACGACCGCGAACTGTCGGGCCTCATCGATTTCTATTTCGCCTGCACTGATGCATTTGCCTACGATCTGGCGATCTGTCTCAACGCCTGGTGCTTCGAGCCCGACGGCAGCTTCAACGTGACCAAGGCGCGGCTCCTGGTCAGCCATTATCGCGGCGAGCGAGAGCTTGCGGCCGAGGAGATCGCCGCGTTGCCATTGCTCGCGCGCGGCAGCGCGCTGCGTTTTCTGCTGACCCGGCTCTACGACTGGCTGAACCGGCCCGAAGGCGCGCTGGTGCGGCCGAAGGATCCTCTCGAATACTTGCGAAAGCTGCGCTTCCACCGCGGCATCGTTGATTCGGCGGCCTATGGCATCGACGCCTGAGACGTCGCCCTCGGCGCCCCCTGAGGTCGAGATTTTCACCGACGGCGCGTGCAGCGGCAATCCCGGGCCGGGCGGCTGGGCGGCGATCCTGCGCTTTCGCGACACCGAAAAAGAGCTCTCCGGCGGCGCGGCGATGACCACCAACAACCGTATGGAGATGACCGCCGCGATCGAGGCCCTTGCGGCGCTTAGGCGGCCGTGCCGCGTGCGGGTCTACACCGACAGCCAATATCTGCGCGACGGGATCATGCGCTGGCTGCCGCAATGGAAGGCGCGCGCCTGGCGCACCGCCGACAAGAAGCCGGTCAAGAATATCGATCTATGGCAGCGCCTCGAAGAGGCCGCCACAGCGCATCAGATCGAATGGATCTGGGTGCGTGGCCATACCGGCCATCCCGAAAACGAGCGCGCCGACGCGCTGGCGCGGGCGGCGATCCCACTCGTTGCCGTGGATCAGGAAGAAGCGCCGAGATAGCGCCAAGTCTTGCCGTCGGCCGAGGCCTGGACCTCGTTTCGCGCCGCCAGCTGGCCAAGCGCATGGCGGATCGAGGTGAAGGCCATCGCCACGCCCTTGTCGCTCTGCAGCGCCTTGCGGATATCGGCCGGCCGTCCCGTGCTTGACGGCAGCGCCTTGAGCACTTCGGCGATCAGCCGCGCATTGCTGCCGCGTTGCGGACGGCGGCGGGTGGCGCGGGCCGGTTTCGCCGCGGCGGCGGGCGGGCGGCCACGCCGGACTGCGGGAGCCGCCGGGGCCGCGGCCTTTGCGGGGCGGCCGCGCCGGGGCGCGCTCGCGACGGCGGTGGGGCGCGCGGCGAAGTCGCGGATCGCCTGCATCGCCGCGGCATAGCCCGCAGCATAACCCGCAGCCTGGGCTTCGCGGCGGATCGCCTCGATCTGGTCTTGCAATTGGTTGAGTGCCGTTTTTGCCATTGAGAACCCCGTTCCTCCCGAATTTACTTGAGATTAGCATGGCTTCGACGGCAATGGGTCAAGCCGATTATGGGGTGCGCTCGCGCGGCGGGCGAGTCTCGGCGACAAGATCGCGCAACCGTACCTTGCCAGGAAGCGGGGCGAGCACCATCGTCTTGTCCGCGACCAGCCGCGTCGTGCAGGCATAGAGCACGCGTCCGTCGATCGCGATCGTGCACTCCTTGCAGACATTGGCGTTGATGCAGCTGTAGCGGATCGCCAGCGACGGGTCGCGATGCACGCGGATCCAGATCAGCGCGTCGAGCACGGTGGCGCCATCCTCGAACGGCACCGCGAACTCATCGTAGCGTGCCGGCTCGTCGGCGATCCCGCGCCGCACGCGCAGCCGGGCCGTCTTCGGGTTCATCGGCCAAAGCTCGCGGCAATGGCGCCGTTTCGATCCATCGCGACAGACTGGCGCCGCGCCAGCGCCGCATCGGCGTCGGGAAAGTCGGTGCGCTGATGCGCGCCGCGGCTCTCGCGCCGGGCGAGCGCGGCGCGCGTCACCGCTTCGGCCGCGACAAGGCTCGCCCGCAACTCGAACCAGTCGGCGAGGCTCGCGTTGCATTCGCGTCCCGCCGCGATCGCCAGCGACGGCAATGCCGCGCGCATCTCGCCAAGCCGCGCGAGCGCATAACGCAGCCCTTCCGCGTCGCGCAGCGGTCCGACGGCCTCGCCCATCAGCGCGCGCAACTCGTCGAGCAGCACGGTCGCGCATTCGTCGCCATTGCGGCCGTCGGCCAGGGCGCGGATGCGATCGACCGCCTCGGCCGCGGCGCCATCATGCCAGCGCGATACCGGCTTGGCCGTGGCGGCAGACGCGCCGGCGCGCGCGCCGAATACCAGCGCCTCGGAGATCGCGTTGCCGGAGAGCCGGTTGGCGCCGTTGGCGCCGCCGACCGCTTCGCCCGCGGCGAACAGGCCCGGCAGCTCGGACGCCATGCGTTCATCGACCGCGATCCCGCCCATGTGGTAGTGCGCGATCGGCGAGACCTCGACCGTCGACCGCGCCAGGTCGATGCCATTTTGGGCCAGGCGTTCGATCACCGGACCGAACGCGGCCCTGAGCTCGATCGCCGGCACATGCTCGAACGACAGAAACACGCCGCCATGCGGCGAGCCGCGACCGGCGGCGACTTCGCTGACGATCGCGTGGGTCGCGATATCGCGCGGCGTGGTATAGGCGTCGCTCTCGTCGCTGCCGTAGCGGGCCAGAAACTCCTCGCCGGCGCCGTCGAGCAGCCGGCCACCCAGCTTGTAGCGGAACGGGTCCCACATGATCGGGTCCATGCCGACCAGGCGCGGCGCGAGATGGCCGATCGGGAAGAACTGCACGAATTCCATATCGACAAGACGGGCGCCGGCCATCAGCGCCAGCGCATAGCCGTCGCCGCCCATATTGGCCGATGCGCTGTTGCGCTGGTAGATACGGGTCAGCCCGCCGGTGGCGATGATCGTCGCCTTGGCGGCGATCGTCACCGGCAGCCCGGCGGCGGTGTCGAGCGCGATTGCGCCGACAACCGCGCCGTCTGCCGTGACGAGATCGGTCACGGTGAGGTTGCTCAAGCGGCGGATCGCATCGATGCGGCTGACCTGGCGCCGCAAGGTCGCCGCGACCGCCGGTCCGGTGTTGAGGAAATCGACATAGCAGCAGCGCGGCCGCGAATGGCCGGGCGCGGTGACCTGGGCGATCCGCCCGGTGTCGCGCCGTGCCCAGCCGACCCGCCATCCGCCCATCTCACGGATGCGGATCGGCGCCTCCTCGCAGAGGATCGCGGCGAGCGCCTCGTCGCAGAGCCCGCGGCCGGAGGCAAGCGTGTCGTCGAGATGCCGGGTCCAGTCGTCGTCGCTCTCCTCTGCGAGCGCGGCCGCCACGGTCATCTGCGCCATGATCGTCGCGCCGCCGCGGCCGACAAGGCTTTTGTCGAGGAGCAGCACCCGCTGGGCGCCTTCGCGGGCGGCCGAGATAGCCGCGTACATCCCGGCGCCGCCGGCGCCGACGATCAGTACGTCGGTGTCGAGATGCGTCATCGCGGGCGGATGACGCGTCCGAGGATCGCGGCGATTGGGATGACGTACCACCCGTCGCGGCGATAGGCGGCGGCGCGGCGCGCGATCTCGGCCTCGATCGCCAGCAGCGCCGCGGGATGCTGGGCGTCGATCAGCGCGGCGGTGCGCACCGTGCCCCGCCGGAACGTCGTGATCAGATCGCCGGGATGCGCGAGGCGCCATTCGCGCCGCACTGTCGCGGCACTGATCTCGGTGAACCCAGCGTCATGGAGCAGCAGCCGTACCGCCTCGTCGCTGCCGAGCCCGCCCCCCGAGGGCGGCGTCTTGGCCGCATCGGGGTCGCCATGCAGACGGACCGCGTCGAACAGCAATTGCCATGCGATGTTTTCCGCCGGGTCGGCCCAGGTGGTGAAGGCCAGCCGTCCGCCCGGGCTCAACACGCGAAACGCTTCGGCGACAGCTCGTTCCGGCCGGGGAGCATGGTGGATGCCGAAATTCGACACGATGGCATCAAAAGCCGCGTCGGCGGACGGCATCGCCTCGGCATCGGCCTCGTCAAAGCGCAAATCCGGGTTGGCGGCGCACGCCACCGCCAGCATCGCCGGCGAGAAATCGAGCCCGCTTGCCTCGGCGCCGCGGTGCGCCGCCGCGCCGGCGGCAATTCCCGGCCCGCAGCAGAGATCGAGCACCTTCGTGGCTCGCCCCACGCCGGCAGCATCCAGCAATGCGTCGACAAACTCCGCGGTCGCCTGCGCGAACGTCGCGGGGTATTGCGCCGCCGCTTTTTCCCAACCGGCATGCTCGAAAGCGCGGACCGCGTCGGGATCGAAGCTCATCGCGTCACAAGCGCGCCGTTACCCTGTCGAACCCCGAATATCGGCATCCCGCCGCGAAAACGGGTCTCGCTCATGCGCGTTCTCCTTCCGATGGCGAGGGTCGGCGATAAATGATCCTGGCACAAGGATTGTAGGTGGAGTACACGGGCGCGCTCGGCGCGTAGGGAGCGACCGTCTAGTCTCCGAGGAGGAGATGCGTGCATAGTCGGATCGGCGCGCTTGCGCCGTGGCATGGATAAGGCAAGCGGATTGCCCAACAGCCAACCGCAGCCAATCGCGCCGGCCCCAGCCGTAGCGTTGGCGGCCACAAAACCGAGCATTCGCCAGAGCCTCGCGGTCGCCGCGCTCGGCGTCGTCTATGGCGATATCGGCACGTCGCCGCTCTACACTGTCAAGCAATGCTTTGAGGGGGCGACGGTCAGCGCGGCGCGGGTTTACGGCGTCCTGTCGCTGATCGCGTGGTCGCTGACCCTGGTCGTCACGGTCAAGTACGTGATCGTGCTGATGCGCGCCGACAACCGCGGCGAAGGCGGCATCCTGGCGCTGATGGTGCTGGCGTTGCGCGCGACGCTACGCAGTCCGAATCGCTGGGTTCTCTGGGCCGGGTTGTTCGGCGCCGCGCTATTCTACGGCGATGGCGTGCTGACCCCGGCGATCTCGGTGCTGAGCGCGGTCGAAGGGCTCAAGGTCCAGACCCCCGAGCTCGAACCGTTCGTGATCCCGCTGACCTTGGCGCTGCTGGTCGTCCTGTTCATCGCGCAGCGCCGGGGCACAGGTCGGGTCGGCGGGTTCTTCGGGCCGATCATCATCGTCTGGTTCGTGACGATCGGGCTCTTGGGCTTCAAGGAGATCGCGCGTCATCCGGCGATCATGTGGGCGCTCAACCCGCTTTACGGCATCGACCTGATCCGCCGCGACCCATTGTCCGGGTTTGTCCTGCTCGGCGCGGTCGTGCTGGCGGTAACCGGCGCCGAGGCGCTCTACGCCGATATGGGGCATTTCGGCCGCGGACCGATCCGCCGCGCTTGGCTGCGCTTTGTCTTTCCCGCGCTGTTGCTCAATTATTTCGGGCAGGGCGCGCTGCTGCTCGCGCATCCCGAGGCGGTGCAGAACCCGTTCTTCCTGTTGGCGCCGGACTGGTTTGTCCTGCCGCTCGTGGTGCTCGCCTCGACCGCGACGGTGATCGCCTCGCAGGCGGTGATCTCCGGCGCGTTTTCGCTGACCCACCAGGCGGTCCAGCTCGGCTACCTGCCGCGGATGAACGTGCGGCACACCTCCGAGCACGAGAGGGGCCAAGTCTACGTGCCGGCGATCAACAATATGCTGCTCGTCGCGGTGGCGGCGACCGTGCTGGGTTTTCGCTCGTCCGATGCGCTCGGCGCCGCCTACGGCATCGCGGTGACCGGCACGATGACCGTCACCACGGTGCTCGCTTTCGTTCATCTGCGTCACGGTGCGCGCTGGAAGCTGTGGCAGCTGATCCCGCTTTTCGCGCTGTTCTTCTGCGTCGACGTGTCGTTCTTCTCGGCCAACCTGCTCAAGGTCCACGAAGGCGGCTGGTATCCGCTGGTGATCGCCTTCGCGCTCTATACGGTGATGATGACGTGGATCTGGGGCCGCGGAAAACTTGCCCGCCAGCGGGTCAGCGCCGGCATGCCGCTCGAGATGCTGGTCGCGGGGTTGCGCCCCGGGCATCCGGCGCGCGTGCCCGGCACCGCGATCTACATGACCGCTCAGGTCAACAATGTGCCGGCGGCGCTGTTACACAACATGAAGCACAACAAGATCCTGCACGAACGCAACGTGCTGATGACCGTGCAGACCGCCGACGTGCCGCGTCTGTCCGAAGCCAACCGGCTCGAAATCCGCCATTTCGACCAGAATTTCCACACCGTACGCATCCGCTACGGCTTTGCCGAGGAACCCGACATTCCGCGCGCGCTGGCGCTGGCCCGGGTCGCCGGGTTCCGCTTCAACCTCATGGAGACCTCGTTCTTTGTCGGGCGCGAGAAGATCGTCGCCGGACGGCGAACGCGCTGGCTCATCCCGTTCAAGAAACTGTTTGTGCTGCTGTCGGACCTCGCCCTCGACGCCACCGAATTCTTTCGCATCCCGGTCAATCGCGTCGTCGAATTGGGCGGGCAGGTGGAAATTTAGGCGGGCAGTGCCACGGTCTGAATTTCCGCTCGCGACCGATAACGGTCGCTCGGCTCGGTTGAGACGGACGGCAGGTGTTGCCCCCAAGCGCGTCATTCGAGGTTACGTGGTTGAAGTGGCGGGGCGGGTGGATCTGGTGCTGAGGCGAAGACGGCATTTGCCCCGAATGGCCTGATCGACGATCTGAAGAAGGCACAGGCACCGCAATTTCGTCAGGACGACACTACAAGGGTTCCTCGGAGGCAAAGTCGCTGCTTAACGTTGTGCCACTTCCGGGTAGCGGCGCGTGCAAACACGCGGCATGTCAAGAAGGACAAGATCCAGTCGACCGCGACCGCACCGGCGACGGAGCAACGGTTTAGCGTGCACCTGAACCGCTCGCCGGTGCGCTGGAGTCCACACTCTGGTGCACTGTAGCCCTAGACCGGCCCCCCGAAGGAACGTAGGGATACCACCCCGAAAAGGGCATCGGATAGGGGTGGACATGGCGAACATTCGCGTGGTGTGGGCCGGTATGGTCGCGCTGGCGATGGTTCTGGGTTGTACCGAAGGGCTTGCTAAGGGCACCGTCACGGCGCCTTTGGCCGACTACAATTCGGCGCAGGTTGCGATATCGAACGGTGTCGTGAGAGTGCCGTTCGGCGTGATCCTCGCCAACGCCGGTCTACACGGTCTCTGCCGGGACGCAAGCCCAGATCGGCTCGCTCTTCACGATAACGCTCCCGAGCGGTTTCGTTTTCCAATCCGTGCCGCCAGTTGCAGGCCCCGGTGCGACCACCCTCACGCTAGTCTCCGGCGGGATTGGTTCTAATTTGGCCAGCTATCAGATCGCCGGCGCCGCCGTACCCGCGGGCGACACGCTCAGTGTCGGGGCGTTCACGGTCGCCGGCGCCACGGCGCTCGAAAGCCAGGTCGGCGGCCTCCCGCTTGCGATGACGTTTCAGTCGACCAACAACTCCACCTCGTCCAACAACGATACCGCGCCCGTTTCGGTGCCGGTGTTCACGCACGCGGTCGGCTCGCTGCCCGATACGATCACGCCCGGGAGCGGTCTGATCAACACCGGTTCGACCCCGCCGGCGACGCAATTCGTGCCCAGCGGCGCGACCGTCGCGACCTCAGGCCAGGTCGCCACGTTCGCGATCGATACCGAATTGCAAGACCCGTTCAATTCGAATGCGCCGGTGCTCACGCCGCTCGGCACGGCCAATAGCCTCAACCCGGCCGATACGGCGAATATTACGGTCGAAAGGGATTTCCACGGCATCGCCAGGGCCTACGCCGATCCGACCGTTACGACCTGCGCGAGCGCCGTGCCTGCCGGCTCGATCACCGGGACGGTTACCACGGCGTCGCTGACCTTCAATTCGGTCCCGATCAACACGCCGGTGCAGATTTGCATGATCCCGGACGGCGTGAACCAGCTCGATGAGAGCACCGGGGTTTACGTATTTACCTACGAGGCGGGCAGCGGCGTTACCGATTTCTTCGGGGGGCTGGCCCAGACGACCGCTGGCAATTTTTATTCCTATGCTGGTCCGCCGCTCCCGCAGGTGGCGTTCAGCCCGAGTGCCATTCCGCCCGATGGCGTGACCCAGTCGTCGATGACCGTGACGATCATCAATCCAGGGTTTAATAGCACCGCGCTGACCGGGGTTGCGTTCTCCGACATGCTGCCGGCCGGCCTTAAATTGGCCGGCGTCGTGAGTGACGGGTGCGGCGGCGGCGGTTCGTTCACCGCCACCGGGTTCACCAAGTCGGGGGTTGTCCTGGCGTTGGGCGCCTCCTGCGTCGAGCAGGTCAACGTGATTGCGCCCCTCGGGACGGCGGTCGGCCCGTACGTCGACACTACCTCGACCGTCACCTCCAACCAAGACGCGCCCGGCGGGCCGGAGAGCGGCACCCTCACCGTGACCACCGACCCGATCTTCGCGCTGAGCGTCGCCGAAACCGGCACCGGGTCGGGCACCGTGACAAGCAGCCCGTCTGGGATCAATTGCAGCACAACGAACAACCAATGCGCGTCGGGCTTCGCGAGCGGGACGCCGGTGACCCTGAGCGCCGCGCCGGCGCCCTTTTCCAGCACTTTCACCGGCTGGAGCGGTGCGGGATGCTCGGGCACCGGGCCCTGCGTGGTGACGATGAACCAGGCGCAGAACGTGACCGCGACCTTTACCCAGGTCACCTATCCGTTGGACATCGTTGAAAGCGGTACCGGCACGGGCCAAGTCACCAGCAGCCCCGCCGGCATCGTGTGCAGCCTGACGCGCAGCCAGTGCTCAGCGGCGTTCGTTGGGGGGACGGCGGTAACCCTGCCGGCCTCGGCTGCTGCCGGATCTAGCTTTGCCGGGTGGAGCGGTGGCGGCTGCACCGGCACCGCACCCTGCACCGTCACAATGAGCACGGTGCAGATCGTGACCGCGGCCTTCACGCAAATCCCGAGTTTTATGCTGTCGGTTGTAGCAAGCGGCGCCGGCTCCGGAACGGTGACCAGCACGCCCTCCGGGATCAATTGTGGCGCCATCTGCAATGCCAGCTTTCAAACCGGAACGCAGGTCACCCTGACCGCCGCTGCCGCCAGCGGCTCGACGTTCGCAGGGTGGAGTGGCAGCGGGTGCAGCGGCGTCGCTTCCTGCACGGTGACCATCACCGCCGACACTGCAGTCGCCGCGAGCTTTGTTCCGGATACCGCGAGCAATCTGACCCTTGCCGCCGCGGTGTTGCCTGACAGCCGGTCGGTCCAGCTCGGTGCGACGCCGACGGCCTTTGCGACGATGATCAACGCTGGCCCGGCCGATGCCTCGACCTGCACGATCGCGCCGGCGACCAGCATCCCGGCGAGCTTTGTCTTTCAGACTACCGACCCGACGACCAACGCGCTGACCGGCACCGCCAACACGCCGGTCAACATCGCCGCCGGACAGGCGGGGACATTTGTCGTCGCGTTCACCCCCACCGCCGCCTTCGCGCCGACCGACGTCGCGTTCACTTTCACCTGCGCCAACGCGCCGAGCCCGGCGGCCTCGACCGTTGGGGTCAACACCTTGAACCTCTCGGCCTCGGCCAACCCGGTGCCGGACATCGTCGCGCTGGCGGCGTCGGGCGACCCCGGCTATGTCGATGTCCCCGGCGCGACCGGGACCGGCGTCTTCGCCGTGGCGACGGTCAATCTCGGCATCGACGCGACGATCACCGCGGCGGCGAATACCGGAATGGCCAATCTGCCGGTGACGTTGATGGTGTGCCAGACCGATCCGGCAAGTGGCGCCTGCATGGCGGCCCCGTCGTCCACGGTCAGCACCGACATCCAGCCCAACGCGACGCCCACGTTCGGCATCTTCGCGACGGGCAGCGCCAGTATCGCCAACAAGCCAGGGGTCAACCGCGTCTTCGTCACCTTCACCGACAGCGGCGGTACCCTGCGCGGCGAAACTTCGGTCGCGGTGCGCACCCAATAGCGCGCGGCGGCTCCGTCGTCTCAGTGATTGAAGTTCCGCTTACGGCGCTACCTCGCCGCGGCACGTGTACCGGCGAAGGACGGGAATGCACTTCACAGCGGCTGATTAATTAGTGGTTCGCTGCCGAGCGCGCTGAGGTTAGGCGCTGCTGCCTTCCGTCGCTCTACCGCCTGCCTGGCTCGCGGGTCTGATCCTGGTCCTGTTCGGCCTCGCGCTCGGGTGCGCGCGCCGGTTCGGCCTAGTGAATCTCGGATTGCTCCCGGAACGCCTTGCGCAGATCCTCGATCGAGAAACCGGGGCGCTTCGAGGCCTCGATCACGACCTTCTCGCGCCGGGTCAACAGATCGACCGCGGCGGGGATCTTCTCGACCGCGTCATACGGCACGACCACCGCGCCGTGGCGGTCGCAATGGATCACGTCATTGGCCGAAACCACCATGCCGAAGACGCTGACCGTGCCGCCGAAATCGACGAGATGGACATGCGCGTGCGACGGCATGATCGAGCCGGCGAGCACGATGAAATTCGGCGCCATCGCGTCGAGATCGCGCACCGAGCCGTCGGTGATGACCCCGGCGCAGCCGAGCCCGGCATGGACATGCGTCTGCACCTCGCCCCAGAACGCGCCGAACCCGGTATCGGGCCCGTCGATGTCCTGGATCACCGCGAGGCTCGGCATCGGCTGGGCGGCGATATGCTCGTAATAGCCGATGCGCATCTTGGCGGCGGAATCGCTGTCGCGGGCATTCGGCTCGCGCGAGCGGATCAGCGCGGTGCGGGCAAAGGCGACGACCGGCTTCATCTCCGGAAAGCAGGCGACGACCGGCCGGCGGGTGAAGCCGTGGGCGCGGCGCGCCGGGGCGACCACCTCGAGCGCGTTGCAGATCGTCGGCGTGTCCCAGGCGGTGAGGGCTTTGAGGGCGGCGGCGCTCGGCAGGCTCGGCATGGTGATCTCCGACCAGGTGAGAACTCAGGCGCACCGCTTTATTGGCAATGGGGCCGGCCCGCAAGCTATTTCCCGGAGGGCTTTTCCGGCAGGGCCGATCGGCGCATCATCGCGACGCCACCCGTTACGAGGCGAACAATGAGCTACACCGTCAGCCATTTCGAGATCCGCGCGCGCGACCAGAAGGTCATGGAGAAGTTCTACACGGAGGTCATGGGTTTCATCGTCAGCGACCGCGGCCTGTTGACCGCGGGTCCGGCGGCCGGGCGCGAGCTGATCTTCCTCAGCCACAGCCCCGAGGAGCACCACCAGATCGTGCTGATCCCATCGGACGCAAAAGAGAATTCGGGCAGCGGCATCGGCCATGTCGCGTTCCGCGTCGACAGCCTCGACGAGGTCCGCCGGGTCTACGAGAAGGTGCGGGTGCTGCCGCACGCCAAACCTGAGCCGGTCAGTCATGGCAACACCTGGTCGGTCTATTTCCGCGATCCCGAGGACAACCGCATCGAGGTCTTCACCCAAACGCCGTGGCACACCACCCAGCCGTGCCGCTTCGATGTCGATTACGACAAGCCCGACGCGGCGCTGCAGGAAGCGACCCGCGCCGACGCCAGCAAGCTCGCCGGGTTCACTTCGACCGAGGACTGGCAGGAGGAATTCAACCGCCGCTTCGCAGACGCGCCAGCGAAGTAGGCCGATAGTCGGGACCAGCCATGGCGGACGTAAAAACCAAGGCCCCGGATTACGACGACGATTTCTACGCCTGGACGCAGCACCAGGCCGCGGTGCTGCGCGAGATGCCCATCGCCGACAACCGCTTCGATCGCGAGAACGTCGCCGAGGAGATCGAGAGCTTGGGTAGAAGCGAACGCGACGCGGTGCGCAGCCAGGTACGCCGCATCATCGAGCATTTCCTCAAGCTGCAATACTCGCCAGCACAAGAGCCGCGATATGGCTGGATGCGGTCGATTACCGACGCGCGCGCTCAGCTCGGTGACAAGCTGAGCGCGACTCTCCGCCGGGATGCGGAAAGCACGCTGCCGGCGATTTACGACGATGCGCGAGATCAGGCAGAGCTCGGCTTCCAGGAATTCGGTGAGGAGGACGTGGTGACATCTCTCCCCGCGGAATGTCCCTACTCGATTGACGAGATTCTGCAAAAGCGCTGGTACCCCGCACCGCTGGAGAAGCCATGACCCGCGACTTCATCGGCTACGGCCAGACGCCGCCGCACGCCAATTGGCCGGGCGGGGCACGCATCGCGGTCAATTTCGTGATCAATTTCGAGGAAGGGTCGGAGCTCTCCTACCCGGCCGGCGACGGGGTCACCGAAGGCGGGCTCACCGAAAGCGCCAGCATCGACCCCGGCATGCTCGGCCGGCGCGATCTCGGCGCCGAAAGCATGTTCGAATTCGGCTCGCGGGTCGGCTGGTGGCGGCTGCACCGCATCTTCACCAAGCATCGCGTGCCGGTGACGCTGTTCGCCTGCGCCAAGGCGCTCGAGGCCAACCCCCCGGCCGCGCAGGCGATCGCCGCCACCGATTGGGACATCTGCGGCCACGGCTACCGCTGGATCAAGCATTTCGAGCTGGACGAGGCCGAGGAGCGCCGGCAGATCGCCGCCGCGGTCGCGCTGATCCGCGCGACCACAGGCAAGCCGACGCTCGGCTGGTATTGCCGCTACGCGCCGTCGGAAAACACCCGCCGCATCGTCGCCGGGCAGGGCGGCTTCCTCTACGACAGCGACGCCTATAACGACGAGCTGCCCTATTGGGTGCGGGCAGGCGACAAGCCGCATTTGGTCGTGCCCTATACGCTATCGACGAATGACGTCAAATTCGGCCGAGGCGTGTTCGGGCCGGGCGAGGATTTCTTCGCCTATCTGCGCGATGCCTTCGATCTGCTCTACGAAGAGGGCGCCGAGCGGCCGCGGATGATGTCGATTGGTCTCCACATGCGCCTCGCCGGCCATCCCGGACGGGCCTCGGCGCTGATCCGCTTTATCGAATACATCCAGGCGAAGGACCGCGTGTGGATCTGCCGGCGCGAGGACATCGCCCGGCACTGGATCGCCGAGCATCCGGCGGCGGTTTAGGCTCGCCGCACCGTGAAATCGGCGAAACCGCAGCCCCAGCCCTGCATCAATTCGGCGAGCTTGTCCTGGCGCACCGTCATGTCGCCGCCATAAGCATGGATGACCATGCCCTTGCCGGCATAGATCATCACGTGACCGGGCATGAAAATCAGGTCGTTGCGGCGCAGATCGGCGAGACGCGCGACAGCGGCCGCCTCGCCGACCGCGTCCCGTTGCATGTCGGTGTCGCGCGGCACGGCGATGTCGAGGTCGCGGAATGCTTCCTGCACGAGCCCCGAGCAATCGAGGCCGAGAAAACTGCATCCGGCCCACAGATAGGGACAGCCGAGGTAGAGCATCGCGGCAGCCGCGAGGTCGGCCGACCGCGGCGGCGCGGTCGACAGGCAGGTTTCCGGCAGAAACCCGCCGGTATCGAGTCGGACATAGGCCGTGCCCCGGCACATGAGCCCGGCCCGGGCCGCCGAAACCGGGCTGTGCCGCGGCAGGAAATCGGTGATCGCCGAGCGCAGATCCGCCTCCGCATAGCGGTAGGCGCCGCGGCCCGCGACATAATGAGTCGGCGCCGGCGGGTCGCCGAAATCGAGCGCCGCCCCGTTGACGTAGCCGACATAGAGGTCGCGCCGCGACTGGCACCAGGCGTAGCCGTCGCTTTGATCGAAGACGCGCACCGCCTCGCCGTAGTGGAAGAATGTATCGATCGCCGCCTCGGCCCGCGGTCCCTGAAGCACCGGCGCGAGCCCGACGACGACGCGCGCCATCCGCCCCTCGACATAGCGCGGCGCCGCGAACTTGTGGCGCAACGACTCGTCGGCGAGATCGTCGCGGACCGCGTTGAGCCGCTTGTCGAGGGTCATTCCCCAGGGGTCATTTGCTTTGCGCTCGCGGTACCACGAGCTGGGTTTGCGTGACCATCGCGGCGAGCTTGCCGTCGGCGCCGAAGATCTGGGTCTGCACCACGATCGTGCTCCGCCCGACATGCACTGGCACGGCGATGCCGGTCAACCGACCCGGCTTGCACGCACGGAAGAAATTGCTCTTCGACTCGATCGTCGTCGTGCTTGTCCCGGACGGGATGTTAAGCCCGGCGGCGGTGCCTCCGAGATCGTCGGCGAATGCCATCATCGCGCCGCCATGGACGATGCCGTGATTGTTCAGGTGACGCTCGTCGGCGTCGATCTCGCCGACCACCTTGTCTTTCTCGGCGCTGACGATGCGGATGCCGAAATGCGCCGGCATGTTCGCGCGGGGATGGGCCGATGTCATCGCCTGTCCTCTTCTGCGGGCCGATTTCAGCTCGTCGGTCCGCGCGCCTTCCAATCGCTATACGCGTTCATCAGATCGCCGAACAGGGTGTCGGCGATTCCCTCATACCCGGCCTTGGTCAGATGCACATGGTCTGGCGTCACGAGCGCCGGGTCGGCGCCGGCCATGCGGTCGATGCTGCAAGTGCCGCCCATCGCGGCGAACCAGTCCCAATAGGCCCAGCCGGCGTCGCGGGCAACGCGCCGCTGGACATCGCGGACGCCGCCGAGCTTGGGCGGCTCCGCCCAAGTGCATTCTCCGGCGTCGGAGCCGCAGCGCGTCGGCGCGCAGCCACGGGCGACGCGGTTGCCGTCGGGTGTGCCGATCACCAGAACCGGCGCCTGCGGCGCGCGACGCTGCAATTCAGCGATCGCGGAACGGAAGCGTTGCGTATAACGATCGAGGTCGAGCGTGTCGTCAAAACCTTCATTGGTGCCGAAGGCGACGATGATCAGGGCAGGTCGCCGCTCGGCCAACTCGTAGGAGACCGCCTCCGGCGTCATCCGCCCGAGGATGTCCACCGTGGCGCCGATCGTGCCGTGGTTTTCATAGATGATCCCGGGGCCGTGGCGTTCGACCGCCCAGCCGAGTAGATCGATCGGCGGGCGTTCGGCCACGCGCAACTCGACCCGCCGGGCTGGGTGACCGAGCGGCAGCTCGAAGCGCGCGATCGCGGGCTGAGCGGCGGCGGTCGAAACGCGGATCGGCGCGCCGCCATCAACCTGAACGGTGAAGGCCGAGCCCTGCGGTTGCGTCAGATATTCCACGGCGACCCGGTTAAAGCCGACCGGATCGGTGCTCTCGATCGCCATGCTCGCCTCTGGCGGCTCGCTTTGCGCATCGCTGGCGTCAAGACCGAATGCCAGGCCAGGCTGATGGTCGCTGGGCTTGAAATGCCGCCACCCGGTCTCGCTGACGCTGGCCTGATGCGGCCGATAATATTTGAATGGTATGCCGGCGGGCAGCCAGCCGCGGCCGGCATCGCCAAATCGCGCCTGAAACCGGTCGCGCAGCCGGCCGCTCAGCGAGTCGTTGGCGGTGTGGCTGTCGCCAAGCTGGAGCAGGCGCACCGTGTCCTGGGTCTGGCGTTCCTCGAGCGCGGCGAGAGCGGCAAAGAAGGGCGCCAGCGCGACCGGCGAGCTGAGGCGGGTCTCGACCGGCGGCCGGGCTGGCGGCGGCCTCTCGAGGCAGGCCTGCAGCAGCAAAATGAGGCCGCCGATCGCAACGCTCAGTGTCAACCATGCCGCGCGCTGGACAACGCGCCCCGGCTCAGCGGCCATTCGCCTGTTGCGACGGCAATACGCTGATAACGCGCTCGGCGATCAATTCGTAGCCGGCGGCGGTGAAATGGATACCGTCGTCGTTGCGCAGCCGCTCGGTCACGCCGCTGCGGTCGGGGCCGTAAGCGGTGAACTGGCCCTGATTGTCGGCGATGACATTCCACAACGGCAGGAACTCGCCGCCAAACCGCGCGACCTCTTCGGCGTATATATCGTTGATATATTTCATGTCGTCCGAATAGGTCTGGCTGCGCGCGATCGGATTGCCGCACCAGATCACCTTGAGCCCGGCGCCGCTCAATGCGGTGAGGATCTTGTCGGCCCGCTTGGCGTAGACATCGCGCCATGAATCGCTGCGGAAATGCACGTAGTTGCCGGTGTCGTCGCGCATGTCGAGGCGGTCATTGGCACCGAACATGACGACGGCGATCTCGGCCTTGCTTTTGGCGACAAAATTGACGACCGGCGCCAGCCACTCGGTGTCGGAATGGACCAGCGCGGCGCCCGGATGCGTGCGATTGACGACCTTGTAGCGCGGATCATCGAGCAGAACCCGCTGCAATCCGCCGGCGACACCCTGCGCCTGGCTGTCACCAAACACGACGATCGTCCGAATCGTCGAGTCGTCGTCGGCGCGCGCCCCACTAATGCCAAGCATCGCAGCGAGCAGCACGAACACGCACCACAGCGAAGCGCGCGGCTCACTCCAACTCGGTCGACCGAAAACGCGCACGACGCGTCGCCCCCCACCAACACGCGAAGTCCACCCGCAAATGTGAGCGGTGACGCGATCGGATGCAAACCGAATCCTGACCGGAACACGGGCTGCGACGCGCTGTCGCCGTTGCCAGCTTGCCGACCCCGGCGACGCCCGATAGAACCGGCGCTCCGCCGACCTCCGGTCACCGCCCAGCGCCATGCTGTTCCCGACGCTCGATTTTCTGCTGTTCTTCCTCGTCGTGGCGGTAGCGATGGCGCTGCTCGACCGGCATTTTCGCGCCAAAAAGGCGATGCTGGTCGGCGCCAGCTATTTTTTCTACGCGCAGTGGGATTGGCGCTTCTGCTTCCTGTTGGCGGCCAGCACGACAATCAGCTATGTCGCCGGGCTCCTGATCGGCCAAAGCCACGATCCTGGCAAGCGGCGCTTGATCCTCGCGACCGGCGTCGCGCTGCACCTCCTGATCCTCGGCATTTTCAAATATCTCGACTTCCTCGTGCTGTCGGCGAACCAGTTCGCCCATCTCTTGGGACTGCAGCACGAGCTGCCGTTCGTCGAGATCCTGCTGCCGGTCGGCATCTCGTTCTTCACCTTCCACGGCATCTCCTACATCACCGACGTCTATCGCGGCGATGTCGCGGTGTGCCGGGCGCCGCTCGACATGGCGCTATACATGTCGTTCTTCCCGCAGTTGGTCGCCGGGCCGATCGTCCGCGCCGCCTATTTCCTGCCGCAGCTGGCGCGGCCGTCGCACGACCCGATCCCGATCGCCGCCGCGCTGCTGCTGATCGTCGGCGGTATGGTCAAGAAGGTGATCATCGCCAATTACCTGGCGACCGGTCTCGTCGACCCGGTATTCGCCGCGCCGGACAATTACGGCGGGTCCGACCTGCTGCTCGCCATCTACGCCTATGCGGTGCAAATTTATTGCGACTTCAGCGCCTACACCGACATCGCGATCGCCGTGGCGGCGCTGTGCGGGTTCCGTTTTCCGCGCAATTTCAACCAGCCGTACCGGGCGCTGCGCTTGAGGGAATTCTGGCAGCGCTGGCACATCTCGCTCAGCACCTGGCTGCGCGACTATCTCTACAAGCCGCTGGGCGGCAACCGGCATGGCCGGCTCAACACCTATCGCAACCTGATGATCACGATGCTATTGGGCGGTATCTGGCACGGCGCGGCGTGGAAATTCGTGATGTGGGGCGCGCTGCATGGCGGCGGGCTGGCGGTCGAGCGGATGTGCCAACCGTGGCTCGGCCAACACCCGGCGAGCCCGGTTGGACGGATCGTCTCCTGGCTGATCGTGTTCCACTTCGTCTGCTTCGCCTGGATTTTCTTTCGGGCCGAGGATTTCACCGTCGCTGCGGTGTTCATCGCGCGGCTGGGAGTCGGCTGGGGCGAGCCCTTGCAGCAGGCGCAGCCGGCGATGGTCGGGCTGATCGTCATCGGCATGGCCGGGCAGTTCCTGCCGCCGGGATCGTTCGAGCGCGCCGGCCTGGCGCTGCAGCGAGTGCCTTATTGGGGCCTCGGCGCGGCGACCGGGCTGATCCTTGCCGCGATCAACGCGCTCGGGCCCGAGGGCATCGCGCCGTTCATCTATTTCCGGTTCTAGGCGATGGCGATGAGCCGCAGCGAGCGAGCGCCGCTTGTCACCGACGCGATCCCGCCGGCGTTACGCCGGCGCGGCATCACCCAGCGCCAGGTCTTTGTCACGTGTCTCGTCGTCGCGCTTCTGGTGGCGCTGTTCGCCTCGCGCGACACGCCCGGCTGGGCCGAGCGGCTCGGCGACACGGGGCTCGACCACCGGCTGCGCGATATCGCCGGCGCGTGGGACGAGACGATGGAAACGCTCGGCCTCACCGCGCCGCACGACCGGCTGCGCGACGCGATGCAGCGCGCGCTCGATTGGCAATGGGGAGCGGATAGCCGATAAGCTGCGTCGCCCAAACCGAGGAGACGCCTATGTTCCCAACCCTCAGCGACGAGCAGCGGCAGTTCATCGCCACGATCCGCCAGCTGGCGCAGGGCGAATTCCGCGAGCGCGCGCCGCGCTACCAGGACGGCACGTTTCCGTGGGAAAATCTGAAGGCGCTCGCCGAGCTGGGCGTGCTCGGCATGGCGGTACCCGAGGAATATGGCGGGCTAGGGCTGCCGGTGTTCGATACCGCGCTGATCCTCGAGGAGATCGCCAAGGTCTGCTACGTCACGGCGATGGCGGTGCTGGGCGAGGTCGGCGCGCAGACCCGCATCATCTCGACCTATGCGCCCGAGGCGATCAAACGGCGCGTCCTGCCGGCGGTGTGCAGTGGCGAATGCCTGTTGGCGATCTGCATGACCGAGCCCGACGCCGGCACCGACGTCGCCAACTACAAGACAAATGTCGACCATGTCGGCAACGCGCTGCGGCTCAACGGGGTCAAAACCCTGATCAGCCGCGCCGAGGAGGCCGGTTGGTTCGTCGTCTTCACCCGGGTCGACAAGAAGCCCGGCCGCGAGGGCATCGGCTGCGTGCTGGTCGAGAAGGGCACTCCGGGGTTTTCGGTAACCGGCAGCTACCACACGATGGGCGGCGAAAACCTGCACGAGATCCGCTTCGAGGATGTCGAACTGCCGCCGGAGAACCTCGTGCTCGAAGATGGGTTCCGCAAGCTGCTCGGCGCGTTCAACACCCAGCGCTGCCTCAATCCGAGCATCTCGCTCGGGCTGGCCGAGGGCGCGCTCGAGGAGGCGGTCAAATACGTCAAGGAGCGCCGCGCCTTTGGCCGTGCGATCGCCGATTTCCAGGGCATGCGCTGGAAAATCGCCGAGATGTACCGCGACATCGAGGCGAGCCGCTCGATCCTCTACCGCGCCTGCGCCTCGGCCGATCCGTTCCCCGACCCGCTGCTCGCCGCGGCGGCCAAGATCACCGTCAACGAGATGGCGCTGCGCGTCACCAGCGAGGCGATCCAGGTGCATGGCGGCTATGGCTTCATCGACGAGTTCCCGGTGTCGCGCTTTTACCGCGGCGCGCGTTACGGCACGCTCGGCGGCGGCACGACCGAGACCCTGAAGGATTTGATCGGCCGCCGCGTGCTCGCCGGCATCGACCCGGTAGATGGCATCTTCGGGCTGGGCGCTTTCTAGTGGCTGCGGCCACTTCAACCGGGATCCATCCTGGGCGGGCCCTCGCACTTACCACCTCAGCTAGCCTCCGCCATAGGAATCACCAGAGACCGTCAAAGCGCAGCGAATAGCCAACCCCGACAAAGTAGTCTGGCGAGTTGCGGTTCAGACCAACCCCGGCATGGAAATCGATCTGCTGGGTTTGGGTCAAGCGATACGAGCCGCCGAAATTAAGCATCTGGCCCGGCAGACCGCGCGTTTGATAGTCGCCGATATATTCAGCAAACACGTCCGAGTGTGGGCTTATCTGCCGGTCGATCAGAAAACTCGGCTGGAATACCGTCTCACTGACCGGCTGACCGGTCAGCCATGTTGTCGACATCATGCCCCCGGCCGTCCAGCCTCCGCCCAGATCCTGTGTCCAAGGGAACTGCAAATAGGGGTTGTAGCCGCTTCCGGAGATCGCCTGTGCCCCGGTCGGCATGGCGAGGCCAACGGTCGCCGACAGGTTCGTTCCCGCGGGCAATCCGCCGAACTGATGCTTGATCGCCGGCGCTATATCGGAAAACCCGACCGGCCCATGCCCGTCGATGCCGCCGGTGTAATCGGGCAGATCGATAAGCATTTCGGTGCAATCGGCGATACCAAGCCGGAACCGGGTGTTGGGACCATCGAGGGCGTCCTGTCCGGGATGCGCGGTCCAGTTGATCCCGTTCTCCATCTGGAGGCTGCCGGTCGGAACGACGACGCTCGAATTGGTCACGCTCGGGCGATCGGTGACGATGTCCTGGCTGGGGTCCGGACAACCATCCGCGAATGCGGCGACCCACGGCGCGCCGCACAGGCCGGCGATCAACAGCACGCCAGCAATCGGACGTCGCCGCCGCGACCTGGTCTCAGGGCGCGGCAAATTGGACGCCATGGATCATCGCCAAATGCTCGGCGAGAGGACCGAGCGCGAGCGCGGGGAAAAACGTCAGTCCGCCGACGATGACAATCGTGCCGATGAGCAGCGCGATAAACTGCAGCCCATGGGTCGGCATCGCACCGACCGCGGGCGCCAGTCGGCCCTTGGTCGCCAGCGTGCCGGCAATGCACAACACTGGCACGATGACGAGAAAGCGGCCGGCGAACATCGCCGCCGCCAAGGTCAAATTGTAGAACGGGGTGTTGGCATTCAGTCCGGCGAAGGCGCTGCCATTGGTCGCCGCGCCGGACGTATAGGCATAGAGGATCTCGGAGAAGCGATGCGGCCCTGCATTGTTGAGCCCCGCGAGACCGGCCGGCAGCACCGCGGCCACTGCCGGCAGGCCAAGAATGAAGGCCGGGACGATCAGCAGCGCCAGCATCGCCATCTTCACCTCGTTGGCGGCGATCTTATTGCCGAGATATTCGGGCGTTCGCCCGATCATCAGTCCGGCGATGAATACCGCGACGATGACGAAGAGTAGCATGCCAAAGAGGCCCGATCCCGGGCCGCCGACGATGACCTCGTCGAGCATCATGTTGGCCATCAGCACCAAGCCGGAAAGCGGTTTGAAGCTGTCGTGCATGGCATCGACCGCGCCGTTCGATGACGCCGTGGACACCGCGGCGAAGAGCGCGGACTGCGCGGTGCCGAAGCGGACTTCCTTGCCTTCAAGATTCCCGCCGCTTTGATCCGGCCGCGCGACTTGGTCGACAAAGCTGGGGTAGGCCGCGTTGCCTGCCGACTCTGTCCTGTAGACCGTGGCGGTCCCGACCAGGAACATGATCGCCATCGCGGTGTAAAGGGCCCAACCTTGGCGCCGGTCGCCGACCATGCGCCCGAACGTGCCGGTCAGGGCGGCGCCGAGGAGGAAGATCAACAGCATCTCCACGAGGCCGGTAAGCGGCGTCGGGTTTTCGAACGGATGCGCCGAGTTGGCATTGAAAAAGCCGCCGCCGTCGCCGCTCAGCAACTTGATCGCTTCTTGCGAGGCCACCGGACCGAGCGCGATCGATTGGGCGCGCCCTTCGAGCGTCGTCGCCGCGACATAGGGGGCCAGCGTCTGCGGCACGCCCTGCCAAACGAGAAACAGCGCCGCGACCACGCAAACCGGCAGCAGCACGTAGAGCGTAATGCGGGTCACATCGACCCAGAAATTGCCGATTGTCGAGGAGGAGCGGCGCACGAAACCGCGTATCAGCGCGATTGCGACCGCGATACCACTCGCCGCCGACAGAAACGATTGCACGGTAATCCCCGCCATCTGGGTCAGGTACCCGAGCGTCGTCTCGCCGGCGTATGACTGCCAGCTGGTATTGGTGGCGAAGCTCACCGCCGTGTTGAACGCCAAATCAGGTGCGACTGCGTCAAAATGCTGGGGGTTAAGCGGAAGCTGAGCTTGCAGACGTTGAAGCGCATAAAGCGCGGCCATCCCGGCGAGATGAAAGCAGAACAGGGCGATCGCGTATTCCGTCCAGTGCTGTTCCCGCGTCGGGTCGATGCCGGCGAGGCGATAGATGCCTTTCTCGATAGGCGCGCCAAGGCGCGCCACGCTACTTCGCCCATCGAGACACCGCGAGATATAGCGGCCGAGGGGCCTAATCGCCGCCGTTGTCAGAATCGCGAAGATCGCAATTTGCAGCCAGCCTTGCCAGGTCATGATGATGCTTCGTCGTCTGGCTTCGCTCGATCGACCAGGCGCTCGCAGACGCGGACGTAACCGACAGCGCCGAGAAACGCCGCCGCGAGCAGCGCAAGCATCAAGACATCAAGCATCGCGGCCACAGACCGGCAAAAGCTCGCTTCGGACTACGCAAAATGGTCAGCCTCCCATAAGATTTCCATTAGCGGCGGGCGGCCCTCAAATATGAAAACCGCGTGTTTTTGCCGAGAACCCACGACACCCCGACCCGTTGCGCCGCCCGAAGCTTCAATGCTTTACTCAACCGCGGTCCGGAGGCATTGCGATAAATCAAGTGGGTAGCGGGCGATGATGATTTCAGCGCCGATCACACGGCGGGCCGCGGCAGCCCTCGCAATTCCCCTCTGCACCCTGCTGCTCGCCGGCTGCGTGACCGCGCAATCGAGCTACGACGAGTTGCAGGCGCGCTATGAGCAATCGCAGGCGGCCAACCGGCATCTGCAATCGGAGAACGCAGCGCTGCAGACTCAGCTTTCCCAGCAGACCCAGCAGAACATTTTCACCGTGGCGGCCGACCTGCTGTTCGCGCCCGGCAGCTTCGATATCACCTCGAACGGGCAGGCGGCGCTCAACGATATCGTCGGCAAGTTGAAGACCGTTAGGAACGCCAAGATCGTGGTCTATGGCTACACCGACGACCAGCCAGTCGGCCCGCCGCTCAAAAAGCAGGGGATCAAGACCAATCTCGATCTGTCGTCGAAGCGGGCCGATACGGTCGCCGATTACCTGCGCGCCCATGGTATCGATCCCAACATTCTGTCAGCCAAGGGTCGCGGCGACACCCATCCGGTCGGGCCGAACAACACGCCCGCCGGACGCGCCCAGAACCGCCGCATCGAGATCTTCGTCGAAGGGCCGGGCAGCTGACAGCATCGCCGCGGCGGTTCGTTTCAATCATCGCCGCAGCCTTCGCGCTGCTGCTGATGGGTTGCGCGCCAAAGGCGCCGAGCCTGGCCTCGGGCGAGATCGCCGCGGGCGGCGCGCCGCTCGCGCCCGAGCACACCCTGTCGCCTGGCGACCAGTTTGAGATCCGCTTTGCGTTCTCGCCCGACTTCAACGACCGCGTCACAGTCGGCGAGGACGGCACGGTGGCCCCCAAGCTGATCGGCAGCGTCATCGTCGGCGGGCTCACCGTGCCCGAAGCCACGGCGCGGATGAAACCGCTCTATGCCAAGCGGCTCCGCGACCCGGAATTGTCGCTGACGGTGCGCTACTACGCGCCGGAGGTATTCTGGGTCGACGGCGAGGTCTTGCATCCCGGCCTCATCCGCAGCGCGCTGCCGCTGACCCTGGAACGCGCGATCACCCAGGCCGGAGGGCTCAAGGCCGGAGCCCAGACCGGCGACATCCTCGTCATCAGGCGCGACGAGGCGGGCGGGGTGCGCGCCCACCAGGAAGCGCTCGCCCCGCTGCCCGGCGCCACCGACCCGATCCTCAAATCGTTCGACGCGGTCTACGTGCCGCGGACGGTGATCGGCGCGGTCAACGATTTCCTTGCCAGTTATGTCAAGACCCTGCCGTTCGCGGCGACCACCCAGCTCCCGGCGCCGACGACAATCATTCCGCCGCAGCAGTTGACCCGGTGACCGCCGCGTTTACGCCGCGGCGTCGGGCAGCAGCACCGCTTCGGCCGAATTGTCGGTGACGCAGGCGGTCTCGAAGAACTTGATCTGCGGGTCCATGCCGTAGCGCTCGCGGATGCCGACGAGCCACGGCCCGGAATAGAACGCGTCGGCGGCGGCGCGGGTCTTCCACAGATAGACGCCGCCGGCCCAGCCATCCTCGGCGTAGATGAACTGCTTGCGGATCAGCCCTGGCACCGCGCGGAAGCCCGGCGCGATCTTGCGGAAATGCTCGGCGCAGGCGGCAAGATCGATGCTCGGCGGTAGGCGGTACTGAACGATCGCGGTGATCATGCGGCGGGCCTCGCTATAGGGTGCGCCATCATCACATCATCGTGAGCCGGTGTGAAGCGGGCGCCGCGTTGCGCCGGGGTTGCGCAGCTCGCTCGCCGGCCGCATCAATTGGGCTAATATGCGGCGGCAAAACAGGGAGGCAAAGATGTGGCGCTGGGGAATGTACGGGGTAAGTGCGGCCTTGGTGGGTCTGCTCGGTGTTGCCGGCGCCCAAGCGCAAACCCCGGTTGGGCAGCCGACCTCGGAGGGCCACCCAAGCAAATGGCAGACGATCGACAAGAGCCTCTACGACCTCATCGCCGACGGCTACAAGCTGGTAGCCGTCGCCTACGACACCTCGCAAACCGGCCAGGGTGCCGAGCCCGACGTGCATTACTTCCTCGAAAAGGGCAATACCGTCGCCAAATGCGACTTCCGCAAACGCGACCAGACTTCCTACTATTGGTGCTCGCTGCTCGCCAAGGTGGGGCCGTAGGCAGGAAAATCCCTCTCCGCCCATCGGCGGGAGAGGGAGGGGCCCGCGCCGCAAGCGTGGAAGGGTGAGGTGGGCATGCCCCGGCGCCTCTGAAATCCCCAACCTCACCCCGACCCTCTCTGCCCCTGGGGCGGAGAGGAGAAATCCCTACTCCATCGGCATGCCGGCATGGGTGGTTCGGGAATCGAGCGAGGTGAAACCGCTCTGCAGCGACGGCATCGCCACCTCGGCGATCAGTTGAGGGGTCCAGCCGCCATTGTGGTGCACCATCCGTACCGGGCGCATGTGGCCGTATAGCGACAGCTCGGCGGCGCGCTGATGGAACACCTGGCCGTTGACGTAGCTCGCCTGCTCGGAGGCGAGGAACACACAGAGGGGCGCGATCGCGTCGGCCCGGCTGCGGCGTAGCCGCTCTTCGCGCGCCGCGGCGGCGGCCGGGTCCTTCGGGGTCGGCACCGAGCGGGTCATGCGGGTGTCGGCCGAGGGCGCGATGACGTTGGCGGTGATGCCCTTCGCCTGGTTCTCCATCGCGATGATCCGGGCCATCGCGACGACCCCCATCTTGGCCGAGCCGTAGTTAACCTGGCCGATATTGCCGAGGAGGCCCGAGGTCGACGACACCAGGATCATCCGCCCGTAATTCTGCTCGCGGAACAGGTTGATCGCGGCGCGGTTGACGTTGAAATGCCCTGTCAGGTGGACGTCGATCACCGCCTGCCAATCCTCCGGGAACATGTTGTGGAACATCTTGTCCCTGAGAATCCCGGCGGCGTTGAAGATGATGTGCAGCCCGCCCAGCTCGTCGCGCGCCTGCTGCACCATCTTGAGGCAATCGTCGAACTTGGCGACCGAGCCGAAATTGGCGACCGCCTCACCGCCCGCGGCCTTGATCTCGTCGGCCATCGCCTGTGCCGGGGCCTGGCCGCCGCCCTCGCCGCCGCCGCCGACCCCGGGGTCGACGATCATGATCTTGGCGCCCTCCTTGGACATCAATTTGGCGACCTCCGCGCCCACGCCGCGCGCCGCGCCGGTGCAGATCGCCACCTTGCCTTCAAGCATGCCCGCCATCGAACCGTTCCTCCCATATCTTCAAGGCGCTCAGTTGACCCGGCCCCGCCCGGGTTTGTCAATTCGGCCGCTTTGCTGCTTTTAGCTGCTATCTGCAGCAAATCAGCAGCAAAGCGCCCGGACGCGCCAGCCCTGTCCCCGATCGCCGAACCTACGGTTCGATGCACGATGGCACAAGATTTTGGCAAATTTAGCGGCGATGCGCGGCTTAATATTTTGAGATTTGGCAAAATGTCATTGACTTCCTGTTCTCCGCGGTTATTTTGACAATCATCCAAATGACAAAGGCTTAAGACGGTGGAAAAAAAAGCCGCGATCGGCGCGCTCGGGGCGCTGGCTCAGGAAACCCGGCTCGACCTGTTCCGGCTGCTCGTGACGGTCGGGCCCGAAGGTCTCCCAGCGGGCGTCATCGCGGACCGTCTCGGCGTGCTGCCGGCATCGCTGTCGTTTCATCTGGCCGCACTCGTCCATGCCGGCCTGATCAGTCAGCGCCGGCTGAGCCGCCAGCTGATCTATTCGGCCGAATACGGCGCGATGAACGAGCTGCTCGGCTATCTGACCGAAAATTGCTGCGGCCAGGGCGCGTCATGCGCCCCGGCCTGCAATCCCGCCGACGCCTTCACTAAGGGAGAGAACGATGAAACGCCTGCACGTGCACGTCAGCGTTGACGATCTGGCGCAGTCGATCCGGTTCTATTCGACCCTGTTCTCCGCGGAGCCGACCGTCCTCAAAGGCGATTACGCCAAATGGATGCTCGACGATCCGCGCGTCAATTTCGCCATCAGCAGGCAGGCAGGCCGCTTATCCGGCATCTCACATCTGGGCATCCAGGCCGAAGACGAGGCCGAGCTTGTCGAGGTCTACGACCGGCTCGCCCATGCGGAGCGCCCGATCGTCGAGGCCAAGAACGCGACGTGCTGCTACGCCAAATCCGACAAGCAGTGGATTGCGGACCCGCAGGGTGTGCCGTGGGAGACCTTCCTGACCTACGGCGAGAGCACCGTGTACGGCCAAGGCTCGCTCGGCAAATTGCGCGAGGCGACCGAAGCCGCTGCCCAATCTTCCTGCTGCATCCCCGAATCGATCAGCCAACCGACACCGGCCGCAACAGCGACCGCCTGTTGCGCCCACTGACCCACGCAAGGAGACGGACATGGACGAGCAGACCGTCAAGGACATGGTGCGCGCCCGCTACGGCAGCATCGCGAGTTCAGCGGCGGAGTGCTGTGCCCCTACCAAATCCTCATGCTGCGGGCCGTCGCCCACGCCTCGCGGTGTCGAGGACAAGGCCCTCCAGATGGGCTATTCGGACAGCGAACTCGGGTCGGTCCCCGAAGGTGCCAATCTCGGCCTGGGTTGCGGCAATCCCCAAGCGATCGCGGCGATGCAGCCGGGCGAGGTGGTGATCGATCTCGGCAGCGGGGCCGGGTTTGATTGTTTTTTGGCGGCCCATCAGGTCGGACCGGCCGGTCGCGTGATCGGCATCGACATGACGCACGAGATGCTCGCCAAGGCACGCGAGAACGCCGCGAAGATCGGTGCGGCAAACGTCGAATTCCGTCTCGGCGAACTCGAACACCTGCCGGTCGCCGACAACACCGCCGACGTGGCGATCTCGAATTGCGTCATCAATCTCGTACCCGACAAAGCCCAGGTCTTTCGCGAGACCTTCCGGGTGCTCAAACCGGGGGGTCGGGTCGCGATATCCGATGTCGTCAACACGACGCCGCTTCCCGACGATCTGCGACGCGACGCGGCGCTGGTCTGCGGCTGCGTCGTCGGCGCGGCGACCTCGGAACAGGTCGATGCGTGGCTCCGCGAAGCCGGGTTTACGGATGTTCGCATTACCGTCAAACCGGAAAGTCGCGACCTCATTTCGACCTGGGCGCCGGGGCGCGGCATCGAGCATTACGTGGTTTCGGCGATCGTCGAAGCCCGCAAACCGTGACCGACAAGACCTACAACGTGCTGTTCCTCTGCACGGGAAACTCGGCGAGGAGCATTCTCGCCGAAGTGCTCATCGAGCATTGGGGCAAGGGGCGTTTCAACGGCTTCAGCGCCGGCAGTTTTCCGCGGGGAACCGTACATTCCCTCGCGCTTGATTTGCTCGACCGACTGAACCTGCGGACGAGCGGGCTGCGCAGCAAGAGCTGGGATGAGTTCGCCCGGCGCGGCGCGCCGGTCATGAATTTCGTCTTCACGGTCTGCGATCAGGCGGCTGGCGAGGTCTGCCCGATCTGGCCCGGCAACCCGATCACCGCGCATTGGGGCTTGCCGGACCCCGCCGCTGTCGAGGGCCCGGACGATCGGCGCCGACAGGCATTTCGGGAGGCCTATCAGCAGCTAGAATCGCGGATCAAGCTGTTCGTCGCCTTGCCGATCGACAAGCTCGACCGCATGGCGATCAAGAGACACGCGGACGATATCGGCCGTATCGGCTCGCCGCAGGAGGTTTGATGAGCACTGTTGTCGAAGCTCGGCCGCGCGAGACGCGGCCCGCGTTAGGAACGTTCGAGCGTTATCTGACCGTCTGGGTGGCGCTCTGCATCGTCGCTGGTATCGTGCTCGGCCGACTGGTGCCGGGGCCATTCCAGGTCCTCGGACGCATGACGGTCGCCGAGGTCAACATCCCGGTCGCGGTGCTGATCTGGCTGATGATCGTGCCCATGCTGCTCAAGGTCGACTTCGGTGCGCTGCATCGGGTCGCCGAGCAATGGCGTGGGATCGCCGTCACCGTCGGCATCAACTGGCTGGTCAAGCCGTTCAGCATGGCCGCGCTCGGCTGGCTGTTCATCGGCTGGCTGTTCCGGCCTTGGCTCCCAGAAGGCCAGATCGACAGCTATATCGCCGGCCTGATCCTGTTAGCCGCCGCTCCCTGCACCGCAATGGTGTTCGTGTGGTCGAACCTGACAGATGGCGACCCGAACTTCACGCTGACCCAGGTCGCGCTCAACGACACGATCATGGTTTTCGCATTCGTGCCGATCGTCGGGTTGCTGTTGGGCCTGTCGTCGATCACGGTGCCGTGGGCAACGCTATTCCTGTCCGTGGTCCTTTACATCGTCGTACCGGTGATCGCGGCGCAGGTGTGGCGGCGCGCTCTGCTGGCGTCGGGCGGCGAGGCGGCTCTTGCTGGAGCCCTGCGCCGGCTCCAGCCGATATCCTTGTTGGCGCTGCTCACCACGCTGGTTCTGCTGTTCGGATTCCAAGGCGAGCAAATCGTCAGGCAACCGCTCATTATCGCGCTCCTGGCCGTGCCCATCATCATTCAGGTCTATTTGAACGCCGGCATCGCCTACACGCTCAATCGCGCCCTCGGGGTACCGCACAACGTCGCTTGTCCTTCAGCGCTGATCGGTGCGTCGAACTTCTTCGAGCTTGCCGTGGCAGCGGCGATTGCGCTCTTCGGGTTCCAATCCGGAGCGGCGCTGGCGACCGTTGTCGGTGTGCTCGTCGAGGTGCCGGTAATGCTATCCGTGGTGCGGATCGTGCTCCGGACGCGAGGTTGGTATCAGGCGGCATGAAGCGTGGTTCGTAGCCTGCTCAACCGCACCGCCCGCGCGCTCAGTGGTACCCTCGCCGGGATCGGGCCGATCGATGCGCCTGGCTTGATCCCGCGCAACAACGCTTTGTGGATGGATTGGCGGATCAAACCGGGATAAGTGCGCTTTCCGGGGGATGGGGTTGTGAGTGCCGGATTCGACGGTTGCGCCGTCCCCTCGCGACGCTAGGGTGCACCGGTCGATGAGGTGTTGCGGGCGTCCGCCCGCACCCGACAACGGGCGGCCCTTGGGGGAGGGTCGCCCGTTTTTTTGTCTGCATCGGCGAATGCAGCATGCATTGCTGCGCTGCGTCGCGCAGGGTCTTGCGCTGGCTTCGCAGCACCGGCCCGCCGTGCCAGAGTCACGGCAATAAGGGCGAATGGCTCATGGGAGGAAACCGATGACAAAGCGCCGGTTCTGGGTCTATTTCCTGCTCTTTCTGTTCAACATGATCGCCTATACCGACCGGGTGAACATGTCGGTCGCGGGTAAGCCGATCGCCGACGAATTGGGCCTGTCGCCGGTCGCGCTCGGCTATCTGTTCTCGTCGTTCCTGTGGGCCTATGTGCTGATGATGCTGCCTGGCGGGCGGCTGATCGACCGCTTTGGCCCGCACAACATCGCCGCTATCGCGACCGCAGTGTGGTCGGTGGCGCAGATGCTGACCGGGGCGGCGGTGAATTTCGCGACGATGCTGATGACGCGCTTGGGGCTCGGCATCGGCGAGGCGCCGTTCGCGCCGGTGACCTACCGCAGCGTCGGGCTGTGGGGGCCGATCACCGAGCGCGGCACCGCGATCGCCGCGATCTCGGCCGGGTCGAGCCTCGGCGCGGCAGTGGGCGCGCCGCTCGTCGCCTGGGTAATCTCGGTCAGCTCGTGGCGCTGGTCGTTTGTCGTGACCGGCAGCATCGGCCTGGTCTGGGTTGTCATATGGCGCTCGCTGGTGTCGACGCCGGAGAAGACCACCTGGATCCCGGAGCCGGAGCGCCAGCGCATCCTCGCCGAGCGCGGCGGCGGGCTGGAAACGCCCGACCACGGCGGCGTCGGCTATCTCGGGCTCGCTCGCACCCCGGCGATGTGGGGCCTCTTCATCTCGCAAGGCTGCATGGTCTACACGGTCTATCTCTATTTGAGCTGGCTACCGAACTACCTGCAGACCCAGCGCCATATGTCGGTGATGGGATCGGGCATCTATACCGCGCTGCCGTTCCTGATCGCCTCGGTGGTCAACATCGTCGCCAACTGGATCGGCGACAAGGCGCTCTCGGTCGAAGCCGTGCATGCCGGCAAACGCCGCTACCTGGTGGCGATTTGCCTGATCATGACCGCCTCCGGCCTGCTGATCCCCTACGTCGAATCGGTGACCGCGATGATCGTGCTGGTCACGGTCGCGGTGTCGTTCGCCAATGTCGGTCCGGCGACCAACGGGGCGCTGACCAATGATCTCTTGCGCTCGCCGGCCGATGCGGGACGGGCGCTGGCGTTCCTGGTGCTCGGCGGCAACACCTTCGGGCTGTGCGCGCCGATCGTCACCGGCTATCTCGTTGCCGCGACCGGCAGCTTCAACAGCGCCTTTATCGCCGCCGGCGTTATCGCGCTGGTCGGCGCGGTGGCGGCGCTGACCCTGTCGCGCGGCACGCTCGGCGAGGTGCGGCCGACAGCGATCGCGCAGGCCCGGCTGGCCGGCTAGCTGCGCGCCATCGCGGCGGCGCGCAGGTCGAAGCTTTCATCGGCGGCCTGCTCGGGGGTGACGCCGCGGCCGGCGCCCAGCAGGCGGCGGGCAAAGGCGTGGTCGGCCGGCTTGTTGATCGATTCGATGCCGAGGAGCTTATCGCCGGCATAGCAGAACGCCGAATATTCGCCGGCTTCGTAATTGCCGCGCAGCACGACTTGCTGGAACCCGGTGGTGAGCCCGGCGATCTGCAGTCGCTGCGCGCCCTGCTCGCTCCAAAACCACGGCAGCGCGGCGTAGGGCGCGGGCTTACCCATGAGCCGGTCGGCAACACAGCGCGCGTGGTCCGCGGCGTTCTGCACCGCTTCGAGCCGTACCGGGTTTTTCAGCGAATGGCGCGAGGGGAACGAGGCGCAATCGCCGATCGCCGAGATATTCGGGTCGGCGGTCAAGAGCTCCCCATTGACCGCGACGCCATTCTCGACCGCGAGCCCGGCGGCGGCGGCGAGGCCCTCGTTGGGCACCACCCCGATGCTGATCACCACGAGATCCGCCGGTAGATCACGGCCGTCGGCAAGCACGACATGGCTGACCTTGCCGCCGTCGCCGCCAAGCCGTTCGATGCGCGCGCCGAAGCTGAACTCGACCTCGGCCTTGCGATGCGCCTCGGCGAAATGCGCCGAAGTGTCGGGACAGACGACGCGGGCCATCACTCGATCGACCAGCTCGACGATATGGACCGGCTTTCCCTTGCCGCGCGCGATCGCGGCGAATTCGAGGCCGATGAACCCGGCGCCGACGACGACCGCGTGCCGGCACGCGGCGAGCCGCTGCTTCAGCGCCTCGGTCTCGGCGAGGTTGCGCAGATAGCAGACGCCGTCCAATTCGATGCCAGGGAGCGGCGGGACGCGGTTGCGCGCGCCGGTCGCCAGCACGAGATGATCGTAACCGAGCCGCTTGCCATCGGCGAGAATGACCGTCTTCGCCACGCGGTCGATCTGCGTCGCCGCAACGCCGCTCACCAATTCGATGCGATGCTGCTCGAAAAACGCGGCCGGCCGCATCAACAGCAGGTCGAGGCCGATCTTGCCGTCGAGGTAATCCTTCGACAGCGGCGGCCGCTGATAGGGCAGCTCCGGCTCGTCGCCGATCAACACAACCCGCCCGTCGAAACCGTGCTGGCGCAGCGACGCGGCGAGCTGGAACCCGCCATGCCCGGCGCCGACGATAACGACAGTTCCTGGGACGGCCGAATCCACCATCAGGTCTGGGTCTCCGGCAGGTCGACGACGAGGCCGTCCATTGGCGGGGTCATCACCAGCTGGCAGGAAAGCCGGCTATTGGGCCGCCGCGGGCTCGCCGTCCCGTCGAGCATCGCGTCCTCGCCCAATTCCATCTCCGGCAGCTTCGCCAGCTGGTCCTCGCGGACATAGACATGGCAAGTGGCGCACATGCACGAGCCGCCGCACTCGGCGACAATGCCGTCGAGCCCGTTCAACACTGCGGCCTGCATCACGCTGGTGCCGAGCGGAACATCCAGCGTCGTGCTCTTTCCGTCGTAGCTCACATAGGTCACGCTCGGCATGTGCTGAAGATCCTCGTTCAGGGATGGGAAGAACCGATAGCCCCGAGCGTTACGCAATCCGCCCGCTGCGGTCGAGCATTTTCAGCATGCTTGTCAGCATGCTTGATAGAACCCTTCGCCTCGCTGGCGCGGCTTGTGTATAAATTCACGAAGGCGCATCGCGGGAGGCGGGTCATGAAGAACGGTTTCAAGGTCTGGGATTCCGACACCCATGTCGAGCCCTCGGCCGAGGTTATCGACAAATACCTCGATCCCGGTTTCCGCAATCGCCTGCCGGAGCTGCAGCAGTTTCGCGCGGCGATCCGGCCCGGCGCGCCCGGCAGCTCGCCCGGACGGCACGTCTATCGTTACGGCCAGATCTCCTTCAAGCGCATCCTCGGCGAGGCCGACCCGCGCCCCGACCACAGCGGCCGCGATTCGGTGTGGATGGGAACGCAGCAGCCGCGCCCCGGCGTGCAGGACGATCTGGCCGACAACCGCATCGCCGACATGGATCTGGAAGGCGTCGACGCGCATTTCCTGATCCCCACCTCGTGGACCAGCCTGGTCGGCCACGAGGATCCCTCGCTCGAAACCAACGTAATCCGCGCCTACCACCGGCACATGGAGGATTTCTGCGCCGATCACCCAGGGCGTCTCACCAGCATGATCGTCGCTTCGGCGCGCGACCCCGAGGCCGCGGTCAAGGAGATTCGCACTTGGGGCAAGTCGAAATGGGCGGTCGCGGTAATGCCGCTCGTCACCAAGGACATTCCGGCCGACCACCCCGACCTCGAACCGATCTGGCAAGCCTGCGTCGAGCACGATCTGCCGATCGCGCATCACAGCTTTACCTGGACGCCGCCGTATTTCCCGGGTTGCTTCGACCTGTGGGACAACATCTTTCTCGGCCGTCTCGCCTCGCACCCGTGGGGCGCGATGCGGTTTATCGCTTCGGTGATCGGCGGCGGCATCATGGATCGCCATCCCGATTTGCGCGTCGGCATCCTGGAATGCGGCTTTGGCTGGCTGCCGTTCTGGGGACGGCGGATGAACGAACAGTACGAATATGTCGGCAGCACCCAGAAGCTGAAGCATCACCCGGAGGACTACCTGAAGAGCGGGCGGTTCTTCTGCTCGATCGAACGTCACGAGGGCGAGGACATGTTCAACAGCGTCACCGGCTTTCTGGGTGACGACGTGTTGATGTACGCCTCCGACTACCCCCACTCGGAGTGCCAGTTCCCCAACACGGTGTCGAACATCCTCGCCTGGAAGAGCCTCAAGCCGGAGACCCAGAAGAAGCTGCTGTGGGACAACGCCAGCCGGTTCTTCAAGCAGGCGTAATAGCGAAGCGGAGGCGGGCGCCGGTTCAAACGCCCGCCTCAGGGGGACAATTTGGCCGCGAGCCGTCGAATTGGCCGTATCCTTGGTCTGAGCGTTTTCGTCCTGGCGGTCTGCCTAACCGGGGCGCGGGCGCAATCGCCGAGGCTGTCCCCGCCGATGCCGGTTCCCTACCCGGTATGGCAGCGCTTGCAGAGCGACCCGGCAGCCCTGCGCGCGCTTCACATGCGGCGGTCAGTTCCCGCGGCGACATCGGCACCGGAGCCACCGCCGGCAGGTTCGCCGTGGCGGTCCTTAACCAATCCGCCACCCTTCAACGCCTCGGCCATGCTGCTGCTGACCGACGGCACCGTCCTTGTCCAAGATCAGGGCAGCAGCGGCGATGGCTCGCCCAATTGGTGGCGGCTCACCCCCGACATAAATGGAAACTACGTCAACGGTACATGGTCGCAGGTCGCCTCGCTGCCTGCCGGTTACAGCCCCCTCTACTACGCCTCCGCGGTTTTGCCCGACGGCCGGGTAATCATCGAGGGCGGCGAATATAACAACACCGAGGACGAGGTCTGGACCAACCAAGGCGCGATATACGATCCGGTCGGCGATAGTTGGACGGCGATCCAGCCGCCGAGCGGCAGCGGCTGGTCGATGATCGGCGACTCGCCCAGCGCGGTATTGAGCAATGGCACCTTCATGCTCGGCGGTTGCTGTTCGAACCTGACGGCACTGCTGAACGAGAGCAGCCTGACCTGGGCGGCGACCGGGGCTGGCAAGGCCGTCAGCAACAACGAGGAGAGTTGGATCCTGCTGCCGAACGGCAACGTGCTGACCGTCGATGTCGCCTATCCGCAAGGCTTTTGCGGCACCGGCTCCGAGTTGTATTCGCTCGCCACCGGGCAATGGACCAGCGCCGGAAGCACGCTGGTCCCGCTTGGCGACTGCTTCGGCCCCAATCCCTCTTACGAAATCGGGCCGCAGGTACTGCGGCCCGACGGCTCGGTCGTCGTCTTCGGCGGAACGACAAGTGGCGGCCCGGACCATACCGCTATCTACGACTCCAATACCGGCCAATGGGAGGGCGGACCGTTTGTTCCGACGATCGGCGGCCAATTCTATACGCTCACCGATGCACCGGCGGCGCTCTTGCCGAGCGGCAGTATCCTGTTCGCCGCGAGCCCGCAGCCGGCTTACACCGTTGGAACCCATTTTTTTGTGTTCACCCCGGGCGACACCATCACACAGGTGGCGGACGATGCCTACGCGGCCGAGATCGCGCCATATTATGGGTACATGGTCGTGCTGCCGACCGGACAAGTCCTGTTCAACGGCAGGGTTGGCAACCTCGAGGTTTACACCGACCCCAACCCGCCTAACCCGAGCTGGGCGCCGGCCATCGGCTCTGTGCCGACCACGCTGAGCACCGGCGCGACCTATCAGCTTTCCGGTCTGCAACTGGGCGGACTGTCGCAAGGCGCCGCGTTTGGCGACGACTATCAATCAAACACCAATTACCCGCTCGTAAAGATCGTCAACGCGGCGTCGGGCCACGTTTTCTATGCCCGAACCTCTGGGTTTAGCTCGATGTCCGTCGCACCGGGTAACGCGTCGAGTTTCAGTTTCACCGTGCCGCCAAGCTATGCCATCGAGGCCGGCCCTTCATCGCTTTATGTCATTGGCGACGGCATCGCCTCGCAGCCGGCGGGCGTCACCATCGTCGGCGCCTCGACGACACCACCCGTTGTCGCCGCGGTGCTGCCCGAGAGCCGGTCGGTCGAGGTCGGGAACATCGCGACGGCTTTCGCGACGATGATCAATTCCGCGAGCGAGCCGGTAACCGGCTGCACGATCGCGCCGCCCGGCGGGTTGCCGTTCGAATTCCTCTATCAGACAACCGATCCGACGACCAACAACGTCACCGGCCAACCCAATACGCCGGTCGACCTCGCGGGTTTTGCTTCACAGAGCTTTGTCATCGCCGCGCTGCCGACCGCGGCGTTCAGCCCGACGAATGTGGCCCTCCGCTTCGCCTGCACCAATGTTCCGTTGACGCCGCAAGTGACCGGGCTGAATACGCTGCTATTGTCAGCCTCACCAGTCCCGGTTGCCGATATCGTGGCGCTGGGCGCCACCGCAAGCAGAGACGGCATCCTGCACATCCCCGGCAACACCGGCTCGAACGCCTTCGCGGTCGCTACCGTCAATCTCGGCATCAAAGACATGATCACCGCGACCGCGAACACCGGGTCCGCCACCCTACCGCTCGACATCTCGCTGTGCGAGACCGATCCCACCTCCGGGCTCTGCATCACCACGATCGGACCGAGCGCGACCGTCATCATTGACGCCAACGCGACGCCGACCTTCGCGATGTTCGGCCAAGCCAGCGGCACAATCCCGTTCGACCCGGCCAACAGCCGCATCTTTGTGCAGTTCATCAGCTCTACCGGCGAGGTGCGCGGCGAGACCAGCGTCGCCGTCACCACGACGCAGTAACTGGCGCAGAAGATCCTAAGCCGGCTCCTTCGCCCGCGCGGCCGAAACCGGAAGCGGGCGCTTCCGCCGCACGGTTTCGCGCCACAGGATATAAAGTCCCGAGGAGACGACCACGGCCGCGCCGAGGAGCAAATGCGGCGTCGGCACGTCGCCCCAGATCGCCAGGCCGAGGAGCGTCGCCCAGACCAGCGACAGGTAGTTGAACGGCACCACCGCCGAGGGCGGCGCCAGGGTCAAGGCGCGCGTCCACCAATATTGCGCGATGCCGTTGCCGATTCCGGCGATCGCCAGGCCCAGCGCGTCGAGCCAGGCGGGCGGGCGGAACCCGAACGGCAGCAGGAACAAGGTGCAAATCGTAATTACGATCATCTGGTAGAGGGTCAGGGTCTCAGTCGACTCGGTGAGGCTCATGCGCCGGATCGCGACCGCGACCGAGGAGATCAACACCGCATTGGCGAGCGCGAACAGCGCCCCGGGCTGAAGCGTGCCGCGGCCCGGCTCGGTTACGATCACGACGCCGAGGAAGCCGACGATCAGCGCCGACCAGCGGTGTACCCCGACCCGTTCCTTGAGGACGACGATCGACAGGAGCGCCGTGAACAGCGGCGCGGCAAAGCTGATCGCCACCGCCGAGCCCAAGGACAGCATGCTGAAGGCGAAGAACATGCAGGTCATCGAGCCGAATTGCGAGATACCGCGCTGCAGATGCGCGAGATAGCGCCGGGTGCGGAACACGCCGATCCCGGCGCGCGGCAGGATCAGCACCGAGACCGCGACGAGCGCAAACAGCGCGCGGAAGAACGCGACCTCGCCGACCGGATAGAGCGCGACCTCCCATTTGACGATCGCGTTGACCCCGGCGAACACCACGGTCGAGGCGACCATATAGGCGATGCCGCGCGGAACCTGGTTCTGCCGCGCCACCGGGTCGAGCACGGTCATTGCTTTCTCGTCACCCCCGCGCGAACGTTCAGCGCCGGCCGAACAGACGTTCGATATCGCTGAGCGCCAGGGTCACATAGGTCGGGCGGCCGTGGTTGCATTGGCCGCTGTTGGGGGTCGCCTCCATCTGGCGCAACAGCGCGTCCATCTCGGCCTGCGACAGGCGGCGACCGGCGCGCACGCTGGTATGGCAGGCGAGCGTGCCGCAGACGCTGTCGATGCGCTCCTTCAAGGACAGCGCATCGTCCCATTCGGCGAGCTCCTCGGCGAGATCGCGCACCAGCGCGGCGACTTCGAGGCCGGGAATCAGCGCGGGAACTTCGCGCACAACCACCGCGCCGGCGCCGAATCCTTCGAGGATGAGGCCGAATTCCGCCAATTCCTCGGCGCGCGCTGCGAGCCGCGCGGCGAGCGCCGGATCGAGCTCGACGACCTCCGGCAGCAACAAGACCTGGCGGGCGACCCCATGCTCGGCGAGCGCCTCCTTCATGCGCTCGTGGACGATCCGCTCATGCGCGGCGTGCTGGTCGACGAGCACGATGCCGGAAGCGGTCTCGGCGAGGATATAGGTGCCGTGGAGCTGGGCCCGGGCATTGCCGAGCGGGGTTTCGGCCTCGTCGTCGGCCGGCGGCGCCGCGATTTCGGCCGCCGGGGCGGGCGCGAGAAACGCATTGCCGGTCTCGTAGAGCGCACGCGGCGCCGAGCCAGGCGGCAGCACGAAACGCGGCATCGCCGGGCTGGCGTTACCTGTCCCATTTGGCGCACGAAACGCGGCGAGCGCGGCGTCGGCGACCGTGGTCGAGGCGCGATGCCCGGCGGCGTCGAGCGCGTGACGCAGCGCGCCGACGATCAAACCGCGGATTAGCGCGGCGTCGCGGAAGCGAATCTCGGCCTTGGCGGGGTGGACGTTGACGTCGATCTCGTCGGCCGGCCCGTCGACAAACAGCGCGACGATCGGGTGGCGGTCGCGCGCCAGCACGTCCTGGTAAGCGCCGCGCACCGCGCCGACGAGGAGCCGGTCGCGCACCGGTCGGCCGTTGACCACGAGATACTGGTCGCGCGGCAGGCCGCGATTGAGCGTCGGCAGCCCAATCCGCCCGGTCAGGCGAAATCCCTGCCGCTCGGCGTCGATCGCCACCGAATTCTCGCCAAACTCGCGCCCCAGCAGCGCGGCGAGCCGGGCGCGGCGCGGATCGTGGGTGATGTCCCCTGGGGACAGCCCGGCGGTTTCGGCCACGAGCCGCAGCAGCACGCGGTCGTCGTCGCCGATCACGGTAAAGGCGATCTCGGGATAGGCCATCGCCAGGCGCTTTACCGCATCGACCGCCTGATCACGCTCGCTGCGCGGCGTCTTGAGGAATTTCAATCGTGCGGGGGTCGCGAAAAACAGATCGCGCACCTCGACCCGCGTGCCGGGCGGGTGCGCGGCCGGCACCGCCGCATGCTTCACGCCGGCTTCGACCGCGATTTCCCAGGCGCTGTCGGCGCCGGGAGGACGCGAGACGATCCTCAAACGGCTGACCGCGCCGATCGACGGCAGCGCCTCGCCGCGGAAGCCGAGCGCGGCGATCTGCAGCAGATCGTCATCGGGCAGTTTCGAGGTGCAATGGCGCTCGACCGCGAGCGACAATTCATCCGCGGTCATCCCGCCGCCGTTATCGGCAACCGCGATCAGCGCCTGCCCGCCCTCGCGCAACGTGACCTCGATGCGATCGGCGCCGGCATCGATCGCGTTCTCGACCAGCTCCTTGACCGCCGCCGCCGGGCGTTCGATGACCTCGCCCGCGGCGATGCGGTTGACGAGAACGGGCGGCAGTTGGCGAATCGGCATTGCCGCTGGAGTTTACCCGAGCGGCGCCGCAGCGGCGAATTGTGTTTGCCGGCAACGAAGCCGAGGCGCGCCGGCGGTCACTCGAATGTGAATCGTTTTGCGGCTAAGCTTTTGGCAACGATCCCTTAACCGTTGCGTTCGCAGAATCGGTGTTCGGACACGGGCGGGCACAATGCGGCAGGCACAAATATATCTCCGGCGACATTGGCCGAATCTGCAGGCAGCGGCGCTGGGCCTGGCGATCGGCCTCACCTTGTTTCTCGGCGTGCGCGCGCTCAGCCCGCATCGCGGCGAGGCCTGCACCCGGCTCGGCCAGGTCAGCGAGGAATGGGAGATCGGTCTCCCGACGCAGCCACTGATGTGCGTCGCGACGCTCGACGGCGATCTGCGCTACGACCACATGATCCTGCCGCCCCCGAAGAAACACGCGCAATAGGCGCGTTCTTCGCGATCGAGCCGCGTCCTCCGAGCCTTCGCCTTGACAGGTCGAGGGGTTCTCCTGTGGAGTGATCCTCCCGGCTGACATCGGCCGGAGAGGGGCGAAAATGGCGGCGACGCTTCCAAAAACTCAGGCAGAGGAAAACCGGAAGGGCGATCCGGCGGCGGCCGATTACCTGGCCCGCGTGCGCGAGTTGGCGCCTGCGCTCGCCGCCTGCGCGCAACAGATCGATGAGCGTCGCGAGTTGCCCAAGCCGATCGTCGATCGGCTGGTCGAGGGCGGATTTTTCCGCCTGCTGCTGCCGCGTTCGCTGGACGGCGCCGAGCTGCTGCCGGCGCAGTACGTGCCGATCATCGAAGCCGTTGCCCGCGTCGATGCCAGCACCGCCTGGTGTCTCAACCAGAATTCCGGCTGCTCGATGACCGCAGCCTATTTGTCGGTCGAAATTGCGCGCGAGATTTTCGGGCCGCCCCGCGGCATCCTCGCCTGGGGCCCGGGGCCGGGCGAGGCGCGGGTCGTCGCCGGCGGCTACGACGTCACCGCCAAATGGGCCTTCGCCAGCGGCAGTCATCACGCGAGCTGGCTCGGCTGCCACGTGCCGGTCATCGAAGCAAACGGCCAGCCGCGGCTCGAAGCCGACGGCACGCCGGCGGTCCGCACGCTGTTCTTTCCGAAGAGCAAGACCAAATTCGAGGATATCTGGCACACGATGGGCCTCAGGGGCACCGGCAGCGATCAGTATTCGGTCACCGATCTCTTTGTGCCGGAAGCCTATTCGCTGCCCTCGATCGCGCGCAATTCACCCGAGCGGCGGCGCGAAAAGGGGCCGCTCTATTCGTTCTCCAGCCTGTCGATGTATGCGGCCGGGTTCGCCGGCGTCGCGACCGGGTGCGCGCGCGCCACCCTGGCCGCGTTCATCGAGCTGGCGCGCGACAAGATCCCGCGCGGCGCCAGGATCACGATGCGCAACAACCATATGATCCAGCGCGAGGTCGCGCAGTCCGAGGTGCGCGTGTCCTCGGCCTGGGGGCATCTGATCCACTCGCTGGAGGACATTACCGAGGCGGTGCGGGCGCGCGGCCACATCACGATCGACGAGCGGATGGCGATCCGGCTCAACGCGACCTACTGCATCCACACCGCGATAGAGGTCATCGACATCCTCTATCAGGCGGCGGGCGCGACGGCGATCTTCGACGAGAACCCATTCGAGCGGCCGTGGCGCGACGTCCATTCAGTGTCGCAACAGATCCAGGGCCGCCAAGCGCATTTCGAGACCGTCGGCGCGTATCTGATGGGCCTCGAAGCGGATACGAGTTGGCTTTGAAGGTTGGCGTCAGGGCGACGCCGTGTCGCCTTTGAGGTTCGGTACGTAGCCCTTGCGCGGGTATTCCTCGGTGTAATGGCGGAACCCGTGATGGCTCGCCTCGCGATGTGGGTAAGCCCGCAATTTCGCAATATCAATATCGATACCCAGTCCTGGCGCGGTCGGCAGATCGACCCAGCCATCCTTGACCGCGAGGCCCTGTGTGGCGATCTCGCGGCACACGCCCTCGAAATTCACGAAATACTCGGTGATCTTGAAGTTGGGGATCACCGCCGAGACGTGCACCGTCGCAGCCATGCCGACTAGAGGCGAATTGTAGTTGTGCGGCGACATCACGACCGCTTGCGGCTGCGCCATGACCGAAATGTCGAGGAGGGCAGAGATGCCGCCGATCGCGCAGATATCGGGGTTGAGAATATCGGCGGCGCGGCGCGACAGAACCTCGAAGAACGATTCCTTGGTGTAGAGCGCCTCGCCGGTGACGATCGGGATTCTCACTTTGTCGCGCACCTCGACCAAGAGGGCGAAATTGTCGGCGAGGCACGGCTCCTCGTACCACTCGATGCCGAGTTCCTCGAGGCGGCGGCCGATGCGGATCGCGTGCTGCGGCGAAAACCGGCGGTGCGCCTCGACCAAAATCTCGAAATCGGGACCCAGCGCCTCGCGAAGGGCGGCGACATAACCAATCGCGAAATCCTCGTCCTTGCGGTCGACATGGGTGCGCCACGGCCCGGGGAACGGATCGACCTTGGCGGCCGAGAAACCCATCTCCTTGATCTTGAGTGCGCGCTCGACCCCGTCCTCGATCGTCGTGCGCCCGGCCCAGCCATTGGCGTAGATGCGCACCCGCTCGCGCGACGGCCCGCCCAGCAAGTTGTAAACCGGCTGCCCGGCGATCTTGCCGATGATGTCCCAGGAGGCAATCTCGATCGCGCTCCACGCCGACAACAGCTCCATCGAACCGCGCTTGATCGCGAAATCATCGAACATGATTTGCCCGGTGTGACGGATGTTAAACACCGGGCGGCCGATCACATGCGGCGCCATTTTACCGATCAGGACCTCGATGACCTCCTCGCGGCCGTGCGTGACACAGGCCTCGCCCCAACCATGGGTGCCGTCCTCGGTCTCAACCCGGCACAGCAGCAGGTCCTTCGAGCTGCCGGTGCCGAGGATGAAGGTTTCGATGCGCGCGATTTTCATGGGGTCTCCCTCCACGCTTCGATATCGAGAAACGTGCTCTGATAAGTCGCGCCGTCGCCGATATCGGTGTAGCGGTCGGAGACCAGCATATTGACCGTGCCGGAGACGGTTTCGCCGTCGGGACGCTGGCCGGGGACGAGGACGACGCCCGGCCGCACTTCGTCGCTGACCCGGAGCACCAGCCCGATCGCGCCGCGCTCGTTGAAGAGCCGCACCTTGGCGCCGTCGGCGAGACCGCGCGCGCCCGCCTCGTCGGGGTGGAGGATGCAGGCAGGCTCGCCCTCGCGCCGGCGCAGGAACGCCATGCCGGCATAGGCGGTGTGCGCCTGAAAATAGCCGGGCGCGGTCAACAGCCGCAGCGGCCAGCGCGCGGCGTCGCGCTCCTCATGCGGGTCGGGCTCCCAATCGGGCATCGGCGCCAGGCCGGCGGCGGCAAGCTGCGCGGAATAGAATTCGAGTTTCCCGGACGGGGTGCGAAACTGCTGGCCGTCGGGCGGCGCGAGGCTCAGCGGGCCGCCCCGCCGCAACCGCTCGGGGTCGATCCCGGCCGTCGCGCCCTTGGCGCCGCGCAGCAACCCGGCCAGCACATCGGCCGGCGCCGCGCGATAGACCGGCAAATCGAGCCCCATGCGGATGGCCAATTGCTGCGCCACGCGGAAATTCGAGCGCGCCTCGCCCTGCGGCGGCACCGCGGCGGGCGCGTATTGCAGGTAATAAGCGCCATAGGCGCGGTAGAGGTCCTCGGTCTCGAGGTAGGTGGCCGCCGGCAACACGATGTCGGCGTAGCGCGCGGTCGCCGTCATGAACGGGTCGTGGACGATCGTGAAGAGATCCTCGCGCGCCAGGCCCTGGCGCACCGCGCCGGCATCGGGGTTGGTCACCGCCGGATTATTGGCCGCGATAAACAGCGCGCGGATCGGCGGGGCCTTCAGGTTCAACAGCGCGTCGCCGAGCCGCAGATGGTTGACCGTGCGGGCCGCATCGGCAGGCGCGCCGGTGGGGTTGCGTACCGTGTCGAAATCGAGCTCGTAGACCGCGCCGGTCAGCAGCAACGCGCCGCCGCCGCGCCTTCCGTAGGCGCCGGTGACGCCGGGTAACAACGCCACCGCACGCAACGCCTCGCCGCCCCGCATCAGCCGCGTCATCCCTTCGCCCAGGCGGATGAACGATGTTTTTGCGGCGCCGTAGAGCGCCGCAATGTTCTCAATATCGATAGTTTTAAGCCCGGTGATTTCAGCGACACGCTCGGGGAAAAAGCGCGGCAATATTTCGGCTTCGAGCCGGTCAAAGCCAAGCGTATGCGCGGCGACATAGTCGCGGTCGACGAGCCGGTCGCGCGCCAGGATGTGCATGATGCCGAGCGCCAGGGCCGCATCGGTGCCGATATGGATTTGCAGATGCGAGTCGGCCTGCCGCGCGGTGCGGCTCTTGCGCGGATCGATGACGACAAGCTTCACGCCGCGCTTCTTGGCCGCTTCGACCCGGGCCCAGAAATGCACATTGGTCGCGACGAGGTCGGCGCCCCACGAGACGATGAGGTCGCTGTCGTCGACGCTTTCCGGATCGGCGCCGCCGACCGGACCGCAGGTCACGTTCCACGCCTCTTCGCAGCACGTGTCGCACACCGTACCGGCGATCAGGCGCGATGCGCCGAGCGCACGGAAGAGGCCGAGCGGCAGGCCGCGGTTCATCAGCCCCTGATGCGCGCTGTAGGCGTAACCAAGCAGCGCCTGTGGCCCCGACTCGGCGATAATACATCGCCAGCGCTCGGTGATCTCATCGAGCGCCGCGTCCCAGGAGATCGGCGCGAACTTGCCCTCCCCCTTGGCGCCGGTCCGACGCAGCGGCGTCTTCAGCCGTTCGGGCGAGTGCACCAACTCGGCATCGCGGTTGACCTTGGCGCAGGCGAAGCCGGCGGTGAAGCTATGGTCGGGGTCGCCCTTGATGCGCACGACCCGCCCGCCGTCGACCTCGGCGAGGAGCGAGCACATGTCGGGGCAGTCATGGCCACAGACGACGCGGATCGTTTCCATGATCATTTACTGTCATTGCGAGCGCAGCGAAGCAATCTCCTTCCGCCTTGGCCCTCTGCGGAGGGAGATTGCCGCAGCGCCTGTCGGACGCCTCGCCATGACAAACCCTTCGCAGTTATGATCCGCCAACCTCGCGAAGGAGATATGAGATGCCCGACCTGTTGGAAGCGATCGAGAACGGCGTCGCCTGGCTGACCCTCAACCGCCCGGAGCGCCTCAACGCGCTGTCGGCGGAAATGACCGGGAGCCTCAGCGAGACGCTGCAGCGCCTCGCCACCGATCGCGAGGTGGGCTGCATCGTGATTACCGGCGCCGGACGCGGCTGGTGCTCGGGCGGCGACGTCAAGACGATGGAGAACCGCGGTCGCGACCAGACTGTCGAGGACCGGGTCGAGGGGCTGCGCCGCGCGCACCAGCTGCCGCTGCTGATGCGCACCTGCCCGAAGGTGATCATCGCCGCGATCAACGGCCCGGTCGCCGGCGCCGGGCTGAGCCTGGCGCTGGCCTGCGACCTGAGGATCGCCGGCAAGTCGGCGCGGTTCGGCACCGCCTTTGCCCGCATCGGCTTTTCCGGCGATTACGGCGGTTCGTGGAGCCTGACCCGGCTGGTCGGCACCGCGAAGGCGCGCGAGCTCTATTTCCTCGCCGATGTCATCGATGCCGACGCGGCTTTCTCGTACGGCATGGTGAACCGGGTCGTCGAGGATGCGGCACTGCGCGACGAGGCGATGGCGATGGCACGACGCATCGCCGACGGCCCGCGCATCGCGCTCGGCTACATGAAAAAGAACCTGCACGCGGCCGAGACGGGGCCATTCGCGACCTCGCTCGAACTCGAAGCCGAGCACCAGGCGCGCTGCGCCTTTACCGAGGACCACAAGGAGGCGGTCGCCGCCTTTGTCGAAAAGCGCCGCCCGGTGTTCAAGGGGCGGTGAGACGTGGCCGGGCTCTATTTCGAGGAGTTCTCCGAAGGCCAGGTGTTCGAGCACGCGCTGAGCCGCACCGTCACCGAGACGGACAACGTGCTGTTCACGACGATGACGATGAACCCGCAGCCGCTGCACCTCGACGCCGAATTCGCCAAGACCACCGAATTCGGCCGGCCGCTGGTCAACAGCATCTTCACCCTCGGGCTGGTGATCGGGATCAGCGTCGGCGACACGACCTTGGGCACCACCGTCGCAAATTTAGGGATGAGCGACGTGCGCTTTCCCAAGCCGGTGTTCCACGGCGATACGGTGCGGGCGCGCACGACGGTCATTTCCTTGCGCCGGAGCAAGTCGCGCTCCGACGCCGGGATCGTCGAATTCGAGCATGTCGGCTTGAACCAGCACGGCGACACGATCGCGATCTGCCGCCGCGCCGCCTTTATGAAATGCCGGCCGGTGTAGGGGAGGCAAGGAATGCCGATCCGCTCATTCCTTTTCGTCCCCGCTGACAGCGAGCGGAAGCTCGCGCGCGGGCTCGAATCAGGCGCCGACGCGCTGATCCTTGACCTGGAGGACTCGGTCGCCGCGGCGAACCGGCCGATAGCGCGCAGACAAGCGCGCGAGTTCCTCGATGCGCACGGACCGGACCAGATCGCCCGCTATGTTCGAGTCAACCCGCTCAACAGCGGATTGGCGCTCGACGACCTCGCCGCGACCGTCGCCGGGCGGCCCGACGGCATCCTGCTGCCCAAATGCGTGCCCGAGGATGTACGCACGCTCGATCATTATCTGTCGGCGTTCGAGGCGGCCTCCGGCCATCCGTTCGGCGGGACCCGCATCATCGCGATCGCGACCGAGACCGCTCGGGCGGTGTTCGAACTCGGCAATTACGCGGGCAGCTCGTCGCGACTCGAGGCGGTCACCTGGGGCGCCGAGGATCTGTCGGCCGATATCGGCGGCAACAACCGCACGGCGAGCGGCGCCTATGACGGCCCGTACCAGCTCGCGCGCTCGTTGTGCCTGCTCGCGGCCTCGGCCGCCGGGGTCGCCGCGCTCGACACGATCTACACCGATTTCCGCGACCCCGACGGGCTGAAAGCCGAGGCGGTCGCGGCGCGCCGCTCGGGATTTACGGGGAAAATGGCGATCCACCCGGCACAGCTCGCGACGATCAACGAGGTGTTCTCGACCAGCGCCGAGGAGCGCGAATGGGCCGAGCGGGTCATCGCCGCGTTCGCCGCCAATCCGGGTGCCGGTACTCTCGCGCTCGACGGCAAGATGATCGACAAGCCGCATCTCGTCCTGGCGCGGCGACTCCTAGGTCTGCCGCCGGGCTAGGCCGGTTAACCATCAAGCCGGGGATGGCGAGCCGGCCCGATGCTGTAAAACCTTTGCCGACCCGCCATATCGCAGCACACCATGGCGTACCGCGTTTCCCTGTTCGCCGCACTCTGCGCCGCCACATTGCTGGTCGCCCAGCCGGCGCCAGCCGACAGCACCGCACCCGACCAGCAGATCATCCACGTCCTCAACCGACTCGGCTTCGGCCCGACCGCCGAGGAGGTCGCCCATGTCAAGCAGATCGGCATCGACCGCTACATCGACGAACAGCTGCACCCCGAATCGATCCCCGAGCCGGCGGCGCTGACCCAGCGCCTCGCCGGGCTCGATACGTTGCGGCTCACGCCGATGCAGCTTTTCATCGGATACGGCCCGCTGCTGACGAACTTGAACGGCGGCATCAAGCCAACCCCCGACGAAGCCAAGGCGCGGCGCCAGCGCGCGAATGTCATTGTCCAACAGGCCGCCGCCGCCCGCGTTTACCGCGCGCTCTACAGCCATCGCCAGCTGCAGGAGGTGATGGTCGATTTCTGGTTCAACCATTTCAACGTCTTCGCCCAGAAGGGCCTCGATCATTTGTGGGTCGGCACTTACGAACGGGATGCGATCCGACCCTACGCGCTCGGTCATTTCCGCGATCTGCTGCTCGCAACCGCGTGACCCGGCGATGCTGTTCTACCTCGATAATCGGCTCAACACCGCGCCCGGCAGCCCGGGCGCCAAGGGCGACCAGACCGGGATCAACGAGAACTACGCGCGCGAGGTCATGGAGCTGCACACGCTGGGCGTCGACGGCGGCTATACTCAGAACGACGTCGTCGCCCTGGCGCATATCCTGACCGGCTGGGGGCTCGGCCAGCGCGATTTGCGGTACGGCACTGGAGCGGCCGCCGCGTTCGATCCGGCGCGCCACGATTTCTCGGATCAAGTCTTGCTCGGCTACCGCATCGTGGCCGGCGGAGAGGAAGAAGGGGTCACGGCGCTCACGATGCTCGCGCGCAACCCGGCGACGGCGCATCACATCGCGTTCGAGATGGCGCAGTATTTTGTCGCCGACCAGCCGCCTCAGGGTCTCGTCGATCGGCTGAGCCAGCGCTTTCGCGATACCGATGGCGACATCGCCGCGGTGCTGAAGACGCTCTTCGCCAGCCATGAATTCCGCGACAGCGTTGGCCAAAAATACAAGGCGCCGTACCAGTACGTGCTGTCGGCGGCGCGCGCCGCCGGGGTCGAGGTCAACAACCCGCGGCCGCTGCTGGATACGATGGCGCGGCTCGGCATGCCGCTCTATGGCTGCCAGACGCCGGACGGCTACAAGAACACCGAGGATGGCTGGCTGAGCCCCGACGCGACGACCTTGCGGGTCGGCTTTGCGACCGGGCTCGCCCGCGGCGCGCTGCCGCTAAGGAGCCCGGTCTCCGACGATCGGGTCCAGGCATACGCGAATACGACGGCGACGCCGCAGCTCGTCGCCGAGCTGAGCCCGCCGCAGGTGCCCAAAGGCGAACCCGTCGCCGCGGGCCCACTCGGACAACTGCTGGATCCGATCCTCGGCGACCACACGCGAGCGGTGATCGCCGAGTCGCCGGCGGGGCTGCTAGCCGCGCTCATTCTCGGCAGCCCCGATTTTATGCGAAGGTAGGGGATGATCGCGGCCTCCCGTCTGCTCGCCGCCCTCGCCATCGTCGGGCTGATTGCGCCGCTGCCGGCGCGTGCCGATTCATCCGACCTGCAGATTATCCATGTCCTCAACCGGATCGGCTTTGGTCCGACGGCCGAGGCGATCGCGCACGTCAAGGAAATCGGCATCGACCGCTATATCGACGAGCAGCTCGACCCCGACGCGATAGCCGAGCCGGCGGCATTGACCAACCGCCTGGCAGCGCTCGACACGCTCGGGCTTGGAGCGGCGCAGCTCTTCACCAAATACGGTCCGCCGCCGGCGGAGACGAACGATGGCATGAAGCCGACGCAGGAGGCGGTCGACGCAAGGATCAAGCGCGCCGATACAATCCTCCAACAGGCCCGCGCCGCGCGCCTCTATCGCGCCCTCTACAGCCCGCGCCAGCTGCAAGAGGCGATGGTCGATTTCTGGTTCAATCACTTCAACGTCTACGCCTATAACGGTTTCGACTCGCTGTGGATCGGCAATTTCGAGAACGAGGCGATCCGGCCCAACGCGCTCGGCCATTTCCGCGATCTGCTGCTCGCCACCGCGCACCACCCGGCGATGCTGTTCTATCTCGACAACCAGACCAGCACCGCGCCCGGCAGCCCCAATGCGCGCGGCCTTTTCGCCGGGCTCAACGAAAACTACGCCCGCGAGATCATGGAATTGCACACGCTCGGGGCCGATGGCGGCTACACGCAGGAAGACGTCACGACTCTAGCGCGAATTTTCACCGGGTGGGGGTTCGACTACCGCAATCTGAGCGCCGGTTCCGGTTCGGTTTTCGCGTTCGATGCGTCACGCCACGACTCCAGCGACAAAATCTTCCTCGGCCAGCGCATCCCGGCCAGCGGCGAGGACGAGGGATTCACGGCGATCGACATCCTGGCCAAAAGCCCTTCAACCGCGCATCACATCGCGTTCGAGTTGGCGCAGTACTTTGTCGCCGACAACCCGCCACCCGCGCTTGTCGACCGGCTCGCCCAACGGTTTCTGGACAGCGATGGCGACATCAAAGTGGTGATGAAGACATTGCTGACCAGCGCGGAATTCCGCGACAGCGTCAGTCAGAAGTACAAGACGCCCTATCAATACGTGCTGTCTGCCCTGCGCGCCGCCGGGGTCGGTATCAAGAGCCCGACCCCGTTCCTGGGAGCGATGGCCGAGCTCGGCATGCCGCTCTACCTGTGCCCTACCCCGGACGGCTACAAGAATACCGAGGACGCCTGGCTCAGCCCCGCCTCAACGACGGCGCGCACCAATTTTGCCGTATCGGTCGGCAGCGGCGCGCTGCTCGCCTATGTTCCTCCGTCGGAGCTGCTGGCGCCGCGGCTTGTCGCCGATAAGGGCATCCCTGACGCGGCCAACCCGGTGGCGATTAGTGCGGTGGCGATCGAACGCCTGCTCGGCCCCAGTCTCAGCGACCGTACACGCGCGGCGATCGCCAAATCTCCGGCGGGCTTGCAAGCCGCGCTCATTCTCGGCAGTCCGGATTTCATGCGGAAGTAGGTGCAGCGATGCTCAGGCGAGATTTCTTCGGATTAGCCGGCGGCGCCACCCTCTCGCCGTTGCTCGGGCCGGTATGGGCGGCGCGCGCCGACGGGCCGCCCAAGCGGATGATCGTCGTGATGCTGCGCGGCGCGGTCGATGGGCTCAATGTCGTCGTGCCCTATGGCGATAGCGCCTACTACGATTCACGCCCGACGATCGCGATCCAGAAACCGGGCAGCGACACGGGCGCGCTGGCGCTCGACGGGCATTTCGGCCTGCACCCGGTCTTGGCGCAGCTGATGCCGATGTGGAGCGACAAGAAGCTGGCCTTCATCCATGCCGCCGGCTCGCCCGACCCGAGCCGCTCGCATTTCGACGCGCAGCAATACATTGAGAACGGTACGCCCGGCCGCGCCACGACCCCCGATGGCTGGATGAACCGCCTGCTCGCGTCGCTGCCGGGCGCGCGCACCCCGACCGACGCGCTCGCCGTCGGCCCGGTCCTGCCCTTTATCTTCAAGGGGCCGGTCGCGGTCGCCAACCTGGCGCTCGGGGCAAAACCGGAAGCGCCGATGGCAATCGACCACCCCGAGGTGGCAAGCGCTTTCGACCGCCTCTATGACGGCGCCGGCCGGCAGGAAGAAGCCTATCGCCAGGGCCGCGCAGCGCGGACGCAACTCGTCGCCGACATGTCTAGCGACGAGCAGAAGATGGCTGATAACGGCGCCCCGCCGGCCCAGGGCTTTCCGGCGATTGCCGAACGGCTTGCCCAGCTGATCGCGCAGGATCGGCACATAAAGCTGGTCTTTGCCAGTCTCGGCGGCTGGGACACCCATATCCGCCAGGGCGGCGACAAGGGTCAGCTCGCCGACCAACTTAGGGCGCTCGGCAACGGGCTTGCGACACTAGCGAACCGGCTCGGGCCGGACTGGAGCAACACCGTGATTACGGTGATTTCCGAATTCGGGCGCACCGTCCACGAGAACGGCAATGGCGGCACCGATCACGGCCATGGCAATGCGATCTGGGTGATGGGCGGGCCGGTCCGGGGCGGGAAGATTTACGGCGAATGGCCCGGTCTCGCCACGGCGCAGCTCTATCAGGGTCGCGATCTGGCGGTGACGAGCGATTACCGTCACCCGTTGGCGGCGATCGTCGAGCGGCATTTGCGGCTCGACGACAAGGCGCTGGAGAAAATCTTTCCCGGGATGCCCTCGGCGCGCGGCAATTTCGCTGATATCCTGGCGGCGTGACCGAAGACAATCCGCTATTCGAGGACTGGACCACCCCGTTCGGGCTGCCGCCGTTCGACCGCATCCGGCCGACGCATTTCCCGCCGGCCCTTGACCGCTTCATGGCCGACGAGCTGGCCGAAATAGCCGCGATCACCGGCGACGGCGCGCCGGCGAGTTTCGCGAACACGATCGAGGCGCTGGAGCGAAGCGGGCGTGGGCTCGACCGGACCGGCGATATCTTTTCCAACCTGCGCTCGAGCGCGACCAACCCGGAGCTCGATGCGATCGCCCGCGACTACGCACCAAAGCTCGCGACGCACCGCGCCAAGATCGCGCTCGACCCCGCGCTGTTCGCGCGGATCGACGCGCTCTACCGGCAGCGCGCAGCGCTCGGCCTCGCGCCCGACCAGCTACGGCTGCTGGAACGCCACCACACCCGCTTCGTGCGCGCTGGCGCGCTGCTCGGACCGGCCGAAAAGGCGCGGATGACCGAGCTCACCACGCGGATGGCGAGCCTCCACACACATTTCGGCCAGAACGTGCAGCACGACGAGGATGAATGGCGCCTCCTGCTCGACGCGGGCGACCTCGAAGGCCTGCCCGAATTCGCCCATAAGGCCGCGGCGGAAGCCGCCAAGGAACGCGGGCTCGACGGCAAATACGTCATCACCCTATCGCGCTCGTCGGTAGAGCCGTTCCTGACGTTTTCGGCGCGGCGCGACCTGCGCGAGACCGCCTATCACGCCTGGGCGGCGCGCGGCGAACACCACGGCGAGCACGACAATGCACCGCTGATCGCCGAGCTGATCCGATTGCGCCAAGAACAGGCGCGGCTGCTCGGCTACGACAGCTACGCCGCCTACCGGCTCGACGACACGATGGCAAAAACGCCGGATGCCGCGGAACACCTGCTCGAACAGGTCTGGGTCCCAGCGAAGAACAAGGCCGCGGCGGAGCGCGAGGAGCTGTCCGCGGCGGCCAAGGTGGACGGCCTCAACGAACCGATCGCCGCCTGGGACTGGCGCTACTACGCCGAGAAGGTGCGGACGCAAAAATACGCGTTCGACGAAGCCGCGGTGAAAGCGTATTTCATGCTCGACAACATGGTCGCGGCGATGTTCGACGCGGCCGGGAAGCTGTTTGGCGTCGGCTTCGTGCCGCGTTCTGATTTTCCGCTCTATCACCCCGATGTGCGCGCCTACGAGGTGCGCGACGCCGACGAGAAGGCGATCGGGATCTTTTTGCACGATAATTTCGCCCGCACCGGCAAGCGCTCGGGCGCGTGGATGTCGAGTTATCGCGACCAGGAGAGCCTCGACGGAGAGGTGCTGCCGATCGTCGTCAACAACAACAATTTCTCCAAGGGCGACCCGGCGCTCTTGAGCTTCGACGACGCCAAAACGCTGTTCCACGAGTTCGGCCACGGGCTGCATGGGTTGCTGAGCCAGGTGCGCTACCGCTCGCAATCGGGCACCGCGGTGCTGCGCGATTTCGTCGAGTTCCCCTCGCAGATTTTCGAGCACTGGGCCGCGGCGCCGGAAACGCTGCGCAAATACGCCCGGCATTACCAAACCGACGAGCCGCTGCCCGAGGCGCTGATCGCCAAGCTGCTCGCGGCGCGCAATTTCAACCAGGGCTTCGCGACCGTCGAATACGCCGCTTGCGCGATGCTCGACCTCGAACTGCATGCGCGGACTGAGGACAAACCCGTCGACATCGCCGCGTTCGAGCGCGACTTCCTTGCCCGGGTCGGGATGCCGGCCGAGATCGGACTGCGCCACCGACCGACCCATTTCCAGCATTTGTTCGACGGTGCCGGGTATGCCGCCGGCTACTACGCCTATCTCTGGGCCGAGGTGCTCGACGCCGATGGTTTCGCCGCCTTCACCGAGGCAGGCAACGTATTTGACGCCAATACCGCGGCGCGGCTCAAGACGATCTACAGCGCCGGCGACACGCAAGACCCAATGGCGCTCTACCGCGCGTTTCGCGGCCGCGAGCCGGCGATCGAGCCGCTCCTCGCGCAGCGCGGGCTCGACGTCTAGAAACCCGGCGGCGGCTTGAAGCCGCCGAACTCGCGCTCGATCAGCCCGGCGAACGCGAAAGTCGTGCGGTCGTCGAGATAACCGCCGATGATTTGCACGCCGATCGGCAGGTTCCCCTCATGTTCGATCGGCGCGGCGGTTGCCGGCAGGCCCATCGAGGTCGCGATGGCCGCCCACGCGACCTGATCGTCGTAAGGGACCTTCTTGCCGTCGATGTCGATTTGCCGCTCCAAATGCGGTGAGTGGTCGTGCGGGAAGGCCGGGGTTGGCATCGATGGACACAGGATGACGTCCACCTCGCGGAACAGCTCCTGCCAGCGAGCGCGCAGCCCGACACGGATACGGCTCGTCTGTATCCACGCCGCGTGGCTCATCGTCAGTCCGCGCAGGCGCGCGGCGTCAAGGCTCAGACTGTCGGGCGACAGGGCGCTAGCCGCGGCCTCGGCCTTGAGGCGCTCGTCGGGCGACAGGTCCGCATCGAAGAATGCCAACAGCAACTCGGCATAATTGCGGGTCGTTCGCGCCAATTCGGGCATATGCGGATTGCTGTGCTGAACCGTGCAGCCGGCCTTGGCGAGGCGGTCGGCCAGGCCATCGAGCGCCGCCTTGACGCTCGCCGCGGTCGGGCAGAGCGGGTTCGCGTCGATCACCAGGACGCGATAATCCGCCAGCTTGTCGTGGCGCGGCGGCGGCAGCGCAAGCTTGTAACCGATGCCGTCCCACAACTCGTCCGGCCCCGCCAGCACATCGAGTTCGAGCGCGAGGTCGGCGGCGCTGCGCGCCATCGGGCCGATCACGGACATGTCGCCCCTGACCGGATCGGCCGGCGTCTCCGGATAGCCGGCGCCGCGCTGCGGGATCACGTCTAGACTCGGCTTATGCGCGAACACGCCACAGAAATGCGCCGGGCAACGCAACGAGCCGCCGATATCCGAGCCGAGTTCCAACGGCACGAACCCGACGGCGAGCGCCGCCGCGGCGCCGCCCGACGAGCCGCCAGGACTGCGGCCGAAATCCCAGGGGTTGTTGGTCGTGCCGTAGACATCGTTGTAGCTCTGCCAGTCGGCGAGTCCGCGCGGCACATTGGTCTTGCCGATGATGATCGCGCCGGCGGCCTTGAGCCGTTGCACGACAAGCGCGTCGAAGTCGGGACGCCAATCCTTGAATTTGGGATAGCCCCAGCTGGTCGGCAGCCCGGCCACGTTGAATTGTCCCTTGACCGTCATCGGCAAGCCGAGCAGCGGCCGGCGCTCGCCGCGCCCGAGCGCGGCGTCGGCGCTGTCGGCGGGCTCACGCGCGCGATCGAAATCGCGCACGACGACCGCGTTGATCTTCGAATCGAGCTGCTCGATGCGCGCGATCGCGGCATCGAGCAGCTCGCGCGCGGAGATTTTGCGGGCGGCGAGGTCCTGCACCAGATCGGTCGCAATGCGGTAGGCCGGAGCCGCGGGGTCAGTGCTCGCCATAGCAGGCGCTGAGGTCAAGCCCGCGCCCGCCGTCGCCACGCCAAGTCCGGCAAGAAACGAGCGGCGGGTAACATCAGACATCGAACGAGGCTTTTTGAGGTCAGGTTGCCGCATCCGGGGCAGCATTGTAGTCGGCCTCGCTGACCGGCTCGAACCACGCGGTGCCGTTGCCTGCATCGTCGACCTCCATCATCGCCAGATGGGCGAAGAAGCGGTCCGGCGCGGCACCGTGCCAGTGCCAGGTGTCGGGCGGGATCATCACCGTGTCGCCCGGCTCGAGGATTTGCGGCGGCGAGCCCTTGAAGCAGATGCGGCCGATCCCGGCGGTGCAATAGAGCGTCTGCCCGACTGGATGGCTGTGCCAATTGGTGCGCCCGCCGGGGTTGAAATTGTACATCGTCGCCCGCATCCGCGACGGCTTCTCGCCGACCATGACGATATCGGCCCACACCACGCCCGTGAAGTTATCGGGAGCAGCCGGCCTTGTCGGCCGCGCCCCCGCGCGCACGACGCCCTTGTCCATTCCCCACCCTCCTCCTTCGACAACGCCCGCCTGGCTACCCCCGCAGCCGGACCGGCGGAACCTCCCTGGGCACGATCAGGTTGCACCCGGTCGTCGCCTTGACCTCGTCGACCGAGATACCAGGCGCGATTTCCTTCAGCGCCATCCCTTTCGGCGTGATTTCGAACAGGCCGTAATTGGTGATCACCAGGTCGACGACCCCCTTCGCCGTCACCGGGATCGCGCAGCGCTCGACGAGGCGCGGGCGGCCGCTGCGCGTCACTTGCTCCATCGCGACAAAGACATGCTTGGCACAGGCCGCGAGGTCCATCGCGCCGCCGATGCCGCCGCCCTTCTGCCCGGCCATCTTCCAATTGGCGAAATCGCCGTTTTCGGCGACCTCGTAGGCGCCCAGCACCGTTACGTCGATGCGGCCGCTGCGGATCATCCCGAAGGCGTCGGCGTGGTGGACGATCGCCGCGCCGGGGTTGAGCGTCACGTGCTGGCCGCCGGCATTGACGAGGTGCATATCCTCCTTGCCGGGCGCGGCCAGCGCGCCGTAACCGACCACTCCATTCTCCGAATGGAAGATGATCGCCTTGTCGCCGAAATCGCAGTTCGAGGTGAGGGTCGGGATGCCGATGCCGAGATTGACGACCCAGCCGTCCTCGAACTCCATCGCCAGCCGATCGCACATCTGCTGGCGGGTGAGGCCTTTGGTGTCGCTCATCGGGCCGCTCCCTGCTGGGCCGCGCGGGCGGCGATTTCGGCCGGGCGCATCGGCCACCAGCCTTCGGGCGCCGGCGGCACCTTGACCAGGCGATGGACGAAGATGCCGGAGAGATGCACGTCGTCGGGGTCGATCGCGCCCATCGGGAGAATGTCCTCCTCGACCTCGACAATCGTCACCCGCGCGGCCATCGCCATCAGCGGGTTGAAATTGCGCTGCGCGCGGCGGAAGCGGAGATTGCCGAACGCATCCGCCTGATAGGCGCGGATGAAGGCGTAATCGAGCGGCAGGGCTTCTTCGAGCAGATATTCGCGCCCGTTGAACACGCGCGTTTCGCGCCCCTCGGCCAGTTCGGTGCCGACCGCGGCCGGGGTGTAGAAGGCCGGAATGCCGGCGCCGGCGGCACGCATGCGCTCGGCGAGCGTCCCTTGCGGCACCAGCTCGGCGTCGATCCGCCCGCTTTCGTAATACTCGGTGAAAACGAGGCGCTGCGAGGCGCGGGTTGGCGCGGTGAAGGCGCAGATCACCTTTTTGACCTGCTCGTTCCTGACCAGCCACTCCAAGGTCGGCGCGTCCTCCGGCAAGGTCGCGCCGCCGCGCAAGCCGTTGGAGACGCAGGTGAGGCCCTTGGCTCCCTGTGCCGCGAGCGCACCCGTGAGATTGGCCGGCTGGCCGACCACGGCAAACCCGCCAAAGCCGATCGTCACATTGTCGGGAATGTCGGCGACCGCGGCGGCGAAGGTATCGAAAATCTTGCTTTTCGTGCTCATGTGGCGCCGCTCCTACTTGCCGGCCTCAACCGCAACCTGGGAATGAATACCCGCGTTAGAACGATGAGGTCCGGATTCCGGCCGCCGCCAGGTGGCGAGCTGGTCCCAGTTGTCAGCTTCCATGAATTCGGCCCACCGGCGGTACAGATTTCGCAGATTGTGCTCGCTCGACTTCGCCTCGGTGATATCCATCACGCCGCCGGGGATGCGCAGCCCTTCCCAGCGATAATCGTCGACCTCGAAGCCCGCGCCCTGCTCGTAGGAATAGGCATAGCGCCGGGCAATGGTGCCGCGGCTGGCGGCATGCGCGTAGTTCCAGTTCTCCATGTCGTCCTGCTCGGTCAAGCCCGCCGGACCCGAATAGCGGATGAAGTAGTCGCGCAGAAAGTGCTTCACCTCGGCCGGCGCCGCGGCGTCGACGAGATACCAGCGCCACACCTCGGTCTGGTGCACGCCGCGCGGATGCCACGCCGCGATCGTCCGCGGCTGGCGCGGGTGCAGCGCGGTATTGGGAAAAATTTCGCCGGGGCTGCCGGTCACCCGCCCCCAGGTGCCGCGCCGTCGGCGGCGCTCTTCCTCGCAGTGGCGGAAATACTCCGCCACGATCGGCGAATGCTGGTAGGCGGGCGGTGTCGGCTCGTCCGGTAGCAAATAGAGGCCGGTCTGGTGGCCGCGCTCCGGCAAGCAGACCTGGAGCCGTCGCGCGACGGCGCGCTCGCGCAGATCGCGGCGACCGCTGCCGGAGGGGCCGATGCCGACCAAGTCGACCGAGCGATGGCTGATGTTGTGATAGCTGTCGCCGCTGAAATTCTCCGCCGGGAACTTCCAGTTGCAGGGGATCAGCCATTTTTGGACGCCGCAGAGGATTTCCGTGCCGCCCTCGCTGCCGTCCCAGCCGTCGAGGGTCAGATCGAGGTACCGGGTGAAGTCGCCGAGATATTCGAGAAACGGCGGCGCCGTCTGGTCCCAAGTCGCCCACACCGTACCCTTGTAGCTGCACAGTTGCGCCACCTCGACGAGGCCCCACTGCGATTTGTCGAGCTGCTGGTGATACGCCTCGCGAAAATAGGGCACACCCACGAGGCGACCGTCGATACCGTAGCTCCAGCCGTGATAGGGGCAGGTAAAGACCGTGGTATTGCCCTCATCATAGCGGCAGACCTTCATGCCGCGGTGGCGGCACGAGTTGAGGAACACGTGCAATGCGCCGGCCCGATCGCGGCACAAGATCACCGACTCCTCGCCCATCCCCGAGACGAAAAAATCTCCCGGGTTCGGCACCTGGCTCTCGTGCCCGACGAAGAGCCAGGCCCGGGCGAAGACCTGTTCCAATTCCTCCTGGTAGATCTCCTCGTTGACGAAGATCTCCCGGCTGATCCGCCCGGTCGCGAGATCAACGAGGCCCGGCCGATATCCTCCGATGCGTGTCGTTGTCATCGTGTCACCTGCCTGAAGGCGGAAAAATCCTCGGCAATCTGACGGGGCTACCGCAGCTGGACGCCTTCCTTATTGTCTGACAGGAAGATGTTCGGCCGCAGGAACATCGACAGCACCAGCGCGCCGTGGGGCGAGCGAGCGGTATGCCGATTGCCCTTGGGCCGCCAGACGTAATTGCCGGCGGTGACCTCGCCTTCCTCATCGGCGAGGCTGCCTTCGAGGACGAAGGTCTGCTCGATCTCGACATGCTCGTGCAGCGACAGCTCGGCGCCCGGCTGCCAGCGGAACAGCGCGGTCAGAAGCCCGGTCGCAGGGTCTTCGACCAGCACCTTCATGTCGATCCCGGGACACGGTGTCGGCTTCCACGGCAGATCGTCGACATCGACATAGCGCGACGCCCGCGCCGTCAGCTTGTCCGCGCCCTTCATGCCGGGCGTCGTCGCGGTCGGCGCGGCGGGTTTGGTATTCGTCATCACATCGTTCATCGCACCCTCCGTTACATCAAGAACACGCCCTTGCCGGTTGTTTGCGTGTCGAACAGCTTGTAGGCCTCTTCGGCCTGGTCGAGCTTCCAGCGATGGGTGAACAGGCCCTCGACATCGATGCCCCGATCCGCCACGAAACGCGCGCATTCCTCCTGGCCGATCGACGAGAAGGTCCACGACGCGACGATGGTGAGTTGTTTCCTCAGCATGTCGGGGCTGACATCGATCGTCACCTGATTGCGCTCACCGACAAAGCAGGTCGTGCCCCACACCTTGGTCGCGCGCACCGCGGCGATGCGGCCTTCAGGCTGGCTCGACGTGTCGAGGGTGAATTCGGCGCCGTAGCCGTGCGTCAGATCCTTGATCGCGCCGACCGGATCGTTGGAGCGCGGGTTGACCGTCTCGGCGGCACCAAAATCCTTGGCGCGCGCGAGGCGCTCCTCGCTGACATCGAGCGCGATGACCCGCGCGCCCATCGCCGCCGCCAGCTGCGTCGCCGACAGCCCGACTGGGCCCTGGCCGAAGATCGCGATCGTGTCGTTGCCCGAGAGGCGGATACGCCTGAGCGCGCCATAGGCGGTGCCGGTGCCGCACGAGATCGCCGCGCCAGTGGTGAACGACAATTCGTCGGGAAGCGGCACCACGGTGAACGCCGGAATCTTCATGTACGCGGCGTGGCCGCCGTGTCCGTTATTGCCGTACACCGTGACCGGCACCTCTTGGCAGAGCTGCGCCCAGCCCGAGCGGCAATGGCCGCAGACAGTGCAGCCCTTGTAGTGATGGATCATGACCCGCTGACCGACCTTGGCCAGCGCCGGGCTGACGGCCGTGCCGACCGCGGCGACGATGCCGCACGGCTCGTGCCCGGCGATGGTCGGCGCACTCGGTGCGGCGAGGCCGCCGGTTTCGCCGCCGGCTTTGGGGCGGCGGTACTGGTGCAGATCGCTGCCGCACATGCCCGAGGCCTTCATCTCGATGACGACCTCGTCCGGACCCGGAATCGGGTCGGGGAAGTTCATCAGCTCGAGCTGCCGATCGCCGGTAAACACGACCCCGCGCATGGTTTCCTCCTTTGCCGCTCGCGGCCGCCCGCAAGATTGATCGGCGCGCCGATTGTTGGCGCGGATGCTAGCATGAGTTTCCATCAAGGGATCAGGAATCAGGCCCGCGATGCGCGTCCTCGTTCTCTTCGCTCATCCGCTCGCCGACAGCTTTGCGGCTGCGTTGCACAAAGCCGTCGTCGAGGCGCTCACGCAGGCCGGTCACGAGGTCGACGATTGCGACCTGTACCGCGAGGGCTTCGACCCGGTGATGACCCCGCCCGAGCGGCGCGCCCACAATACCCCGAACCCCGATCTTTCGGCGGTCGAACACTATGTCGAGCGGCTGCGCGCCGCCGATGCGGTGGTGTTGTGCTTTCCGGTCTGGTGGTACGGGATGCCGGCGATCCTCAAGGGCTATTTCGATCGCGTCTGGGTCAACGGCGTCGCCTTTCACCTGCGTGCCGGCGGCAAGATGGACCCCGGCTTGCACCGCCTCAAGAAGCTGGGTGTCGTTAAGACCTATGGCGCGCCGTGGTGGCTGATCAAGCTGGTGCTGCGCGATCCGGTCCGCGCGGTGATCCACACGGGGATACGCGGGTTGTGCACGCGGCACGTGAAGACGCGGTTTTTCGCGCTCTACAACATCGAGTCGAGGAGTTCGGCCGAGACGGCGCGGTTTCTCGACAAGGTCGAGCGCGCATTCCGCCGGTTTTGAGGCTTACGCTACGAGCTGAACGACCTTGCCCTTGGTATCGCGGCCCTGGGCACGGTATTGGCCGATCTTTTCCAAGAGCGGCATGTCGCTGACCGCGTAGAGCACCGCGTCCTTGGCGCCGCGATTGGCGTGGCGGCGCCACAGGAAATTGGGCACGACAAAAATGTCGTTCTCCTCCCAGTCGAAGCTATTGCCGCCGATTTCGGTGGTGCCGCTGCCTTCAAGCACGATGTAGAAGACGTTGGCGGTCTCGCGCTTCCACCGCGTCTCCTCGCCGGGACGCAGCAGCTGCGCCGAATAATCGAGGGTCGGAAACACCGACGCCCCGGTCACCGGGTTCACAAAGCGCAGCGAAATCCCCTCGTAGGGGTCGCCCGCCTCGCCCTTCAGAGCACTCAGCGCCTCGCGGATCGCCGTGCCGCGATAGTGGAAGACCGGGCTCGTCCGGTGGCCGATGCCTCGCTGGTGCGAGACAAACCCCGGCACGATGCCGCCGGCGCCGTAGAGCCGCGCCGAATAGCCGTCGGCATGGCTCGGCTTCTGCGCCCGCGCATTGCCCTCGCGCTCGCCGGGAAAATCCTCGTCGATCCAGTTGCAATCGAGGAATTCCAACAACGGGAAGTCGAGAATGTCGGCCCAGACGACCGGGGTCGCGCCGTCATTGCCGTGGTCGTGCCAGGTGCCGTTCGGGGTCAGGATCAGATCGCCACGGGTCGCCACGCAGCGTTCGCCCTCGATCGTCGTGTAACCGCCATTCTCCGAGAGGATCGTGCGGCTGGCATTGGGCGCGTGGATATGCACCGGCGCAACATCGCCCGGCAGGTAGATCGACACGGCGCAGCGGATCGTCGCCGCGACCTGGAGCCGCCCGCCGAGCCCGGGATTGGTGAGGAGGAACTGCTGGCGGTCGGCGAATTCGATTGGCGACACGTCCGCGGTCCTCGCGATCTCGGCGATGCGGTCGAGATAGGGGCCGATCTCGCGCCAGCGCCAGCGATGCGGCAGCGCCTTCATCTGGTTGGCGCCGACCCGGCCCGGCGCGAGCGTGCCGCCGGGCGCGATACCGCCATCCTTGAACCAGGGAAGTTGCGCGGGCGCGTTGGCCTGGGTGCGCAGCCAGATGTTGAGCCCGCCAGCCTCAGCGTTCAATCGCTCCATCGCCTCGCGCGCCGCCGAGGGGAGGGTGGGGCGCGTATGGGTCGCGGTGTCCGGCATGGCCGACTTCAGCTTTGCCTATGGATCGGGTCGACCCAGAGAACTTCTTCCGGCTTCTCGACCGGCTCGATGTCGAGGTTGACGACGACCGCCTCGTTGTCGCTGCGCACCAGCACGCATTCCAGGGTCTCGTCGGTCGAGGCGTTGATCTCCTGGTGCGGCACATAGGGCGGAATGAAGATGAAATCGCCGGGATTGGCCTCGGCGACATATTCGAGATGCTCGCCCCAACGCATGCGGGCCTTGCCCTTGATCACATAGATCACGCTTTCGAGCGCACCGTGATGGTGCGCACCGGTCTTGGCGTTGGCGTGGATGTGGACCGTGCCGGCCCAGATCTTCTGCGCCCCGACCCGGGCGAAGTTGATCGCCGCGGCGCGGTTCATGCCGGGGGTTTGCGGCGTGTTGGTGTCAAGCTGATTGCCGGGGATAACCTTGACGCCATTGGTCTTCCAGTCGACGGGACCGTGTTCGTGGGTGTCGCTCATTGGCTTTTCCTCGTTGGCTAAGCTGCTGCCACCGCGCGCAGTCTCGGGATCGCCCGACGGAAGCCCCGGGCGAAGCGGTCGATTGCCTCGTCGATCTCGGCGCGGGTGATGCAGAGCGGCGGCGAGAACGAGATGACCTCGGCATAAGGCAGCGCGCGCACCATCACCCCCTCCTCCAGCGCCCATTTCTGGATGCTGCGGTGGACCCATTTGTCGTGGTCGAAAAAGCGCTTGGTGGCGCGGTCGGCGACCAGCTCGATCGCCAGCATCAACCCCTGACCCCGAACCTGGCCGACAAAGGGGTGGTCCGCGAAGCGCTCCGTCAGCCGGTCGCGGAAATAGATTCCCATCGCCGCCGCGTTCTCGATCAGGTGTTCGTTTTTAATAATGTCGAGGTTTGCCATCGCGACGGCGCCGCCGACCGGGTGGCCGGAATAGGTGAAGCCGTGCATCACCGGCCCGGCCTCGGCCGAGGCGTCGCGGAACACATCCCACATCCGCTCGGAGATGACCGAGGCGGAAAGCGGGAAGTAGGCGCTGGTGATGCCCTTGGCGAGAGTCACGATGTCGGGCTTCAGCTCATAGAGCCCGGTGGCGAACCACTGGCCGGTGCGGCCGAAGCCCGTTATCACCTCATCGGCGATGAACAGGATGTCGTTCTCGTCGAGCACGTCCTGCACCTGCTTGAAATAGCCGCGCGGCGGAATGAAGGAGCCGCCGGTGCCCATGATCGGTTCCGCGATAAACGCGGCGACGGTCTCCGGCCCTTCGCGATGGATCAGCTCCTTCAGATCGCCGACCATCCGCCGGGTGAACGCATCTTCGTCCTCCCCTGGCTGGCCGAAGCGGAAGAAATGCGGGCAGGAGGTGTGCAACACCCCCGGCAGCGGCAGGTCAAACGCCTCATGAAACATCGGAATGCCGGTGAGGCTGCCCGAAGCGACGGTCAGCCCATGATAGGAGCCGAGCCGAGAGATGATCTTTTTTTTATCCGGCCGGCCCAGCAGGTTGTTGTAGTAGCGCACCAGCTTGAAATTGGTGTCGTTCGCATCCGAGCCGGACGTTCCAAAAAAGACCTTCGACAAATGCCCCGCGCCGGCCCGTTCTCGGAACAGCGACAACACCCGGTCGGCGAGCCGGATGATCGGCTCGTTCGAATACGACCCGAACAGATGGTAGTAGCCGAGCTCGGCCATCGCCTTGGAAGCGGCCTCGCCGAGCTCGGCCCTGCCGTAGCCGATGTTGACGCACCACAAGCCGGCGCCGCAGTCGATCAGCTCTTGGCCCTGGTGATTGCGCACCCGCACGCCCGAGCCGCCCGCGATGATCGTCGGCCCGTCGCGCAGATGGTTGGCGATCGAGGTCGAGGGATGCATCAGGCTCTGCCGGTCCATCTCCTCGAGCGAATAATTTTCTTTTAGGTCCAGGATCATCGCGCGCCTCACTGGTGCGAAAAGAGGGTGAGGCCCGACACCGGCATCCGGGCGTGAAGGATCGTGCCGGTCTCGCTTTCGGTGATGAAGAGGCTCTTGCCGTCGTAACCGCCATAGGCGGCGTTGGTCGTCGCGCGGCCGGCGCAGGACGGGATTTCATGGAGCGGCCGCCCGAGCCTGCTGAACAGCCAGACCGAACCCATGCCGACATGGCAGATCGCGAGATTGCCCTCGCTGTCCATCGCCATCCCGTCGGGACCCATGCCGCCCGACAGCTGGATGAAGATGCCGACCCGACCGATGCTGCCGTCGGGGTGCAGCGGCACCCGCCACACCGCGTTGCCGCGCGTCACCGCGAGGTAGAGGGTGCTCTCGTCCGGGGTCAGCACCAGCCCGTTCGGGCTCGGCACGTTGTCGAGCAGCAGGTCGAGCCGCCCGTTGGCGCGCAGCCGCCACAGGCGACCGGTCGGGTCGTGCAGCCCGCTTTCACCCTGATCGGTGAAATAGAGATCGCCGTTCTGCGCGAAATGCAGATCGTTGAGCCCCTTGAAGCGCTCGCGGTGCGGCCGGTCGAGAAACACTTCGGCCTTGCCGATCGCGGGGTCGATGACCATCAGCCCGCGCGAGTGATCGGCGATGAAGATGCGGCCGTCGCGATGGATCTTGAGCCCGTTAGGCTCGCCGTCATAGGTCGCGACCACGGCGAATTCGCCCGCCGGCGATACCCGGAAGACCTGCCCGTAGGGGATATTGACGACGTAGAGATTGCCGTCGCGGTCGAAGGACGGACCCTCGATAAAGCAATCGCGCAGCACGCCCGATTGCCGGCGCGGGTTGTTGTGCTGGCGCAGCGCGTCGGGGACGCGGGCGAAGATCTCGGTCTCGATTATCGGCGGCGCAGCGAACACGAAAATGCTCCGTTACGGGGTCTCGCGCGGAGATTAGCATGCGGCCTCGCCAGCCTCACCGAAATGTGACATGCAGAAACAAGGCGCACGGGCCACTACTGCGCCGCGAATAGCGGAGGATAGAGAAGATGCGCCGCGTTTCGCTGTTGCTCGTCGCCATCGCCGCGCTGTGGGCCTTGCCGGCGTTGGCTCAGGCCCCCGCGCCGGATGGCGTCCCGACCCGTGTCAGCGGCACCGTCGCCAAGCTTGACGGCAATACGCTGACCGTCGCCACCAAGGACGGCCAAACCGCGACCGTCACCCTGACCGCCGACGCGGCGATCTTCGGCCTCGCCAAGGCGAGCCTTGCCGACATCAAGCCCGGCGATTTCGTCGCCTCGGGTGGAGTGAGGGGCACGGACGGCAAGATCCATGCGGTCGAGGTGCGCATCTTCCCTGAATCGCTGCGCGGCGCCGGCGAGGGCCAGCGCCCGTGGGACGTCAAGCCGGACGGGGTGATGACCAACGCGACGGTCGGCACCGTCAGCCAATCGCCCGATGGCGGCGTTATTCACGTCACCTACAAGGGCGGCGAATCCGAATACTCGGTCAGCGGCGACGTGCCGATCCTGCTCTATGTTCCCGGCGATCGCAGCCTATTGAAGCCCGGCGCGGCGCTGTTCCTCCTCGCGCTGAAGAAACCCGATGGAACACTGACCGCCAACCGAGTGACCGCCGAGAAAGACGGCGTCAAGCCGCCGTTCTGATCGCCACCCCGAAAAGCCGACAACCTGAATGGGGAGAAAATCATGCGCAAATCATCGTTGCTCGTTGTCGCGCTGGCCGGGCTCGTCGCCCTGCCGGCGTTCGCTCAAGCACCGCCCGCAACCCCGCCGGCCGCTCAGCCGGCGCCACCGGCGAGCCCACCGGTTCGCATCCGCGGCACGATCGACAAGCTCGACGGCAATACGCTGGCGATCAAGTCGCGCGACGGCACATCGGTGAGCGTGACGCTCGCCGACAATGTCCAAGTCGCCTATCTGGTCAAAAAGACGATGGCCGACATCAAATCGGGCGACTATCTCGCCTCGACCGGGATCAAGGGTCCGGACGGCAAGATCCACGCGATCGAGGTGCGCATCTTGCCCGAGGCGCTGCGCGGCGCCGGCGAAGGGCAATACCCCTGGGATCTGAAGCCCGACACGGTGATGACCAACGCAACCGCCGGCACGATCACCAAGGAGGGCGCCGGCAATATCGTCTCGGTGACCTACAAGGGCAACACGTCCGACTACACGATCGACGCCGACACGCCGATCTTCACTTACGCCCAAGGCGACAAGACCCTGTTGGTGCCGGGTGCCGCGGTGTTCATCGTCGCGCCGAAAAAGGACGACGGCTCGATCACCGCCGCCCGCGTCACCGTCGAAAAGGACGGGGTCAAGCCGCCGATGTAGTCTCACTCTCCGTCATTCCGGGGCGACGCGAAAACGGCGAACCCGGAACCCGGGCACATAGGCGTGGCAGGCGATGTATTGTCGCTTGAGGGATGCGTGCTGGCGTCCGTGTTCATGGGTTCTGGGCCGGCCTTGCGGGCCGTCCCCGGAATGACCTCGAAGGTAGGCGGTGAAATATCCCTGGAATGACTATAGCGGCAGGCTGTCGCCGCTTAAATTGAGCGTGTTTGTCGCGCTGTTCCTCCCGGTCGGGTGGACGGCGATCGCGTTCGCGACCAACAATCTCGGGGCGCGGCCGTTCAACGAGGCGATCCACCAGCAGGGTTTGTGGACGATCCGCCTCATCCTGATCGCGCTGGCGATCACCCCGCTGCGCGCGATCCTGCAATGGCAGCGCCTGATCCTCGTGAGACGCATGGTCGGGGTCGGCGCCTTTGCCTATGTGAGCCTGCATTTCTGCCTCTACATCGCCGACCAGAACTTCAACCTCGTCACCGTCGCCAGCGAGATCGCGCGGCGCATCTACCTGACGATCGGGTTTGTTGCGCTGTTGGGTCTGGCGACGCTGGCGGCGACCTCTACCGACCGGATGGTGCGCCGGCTCGGCCGCAAGTGGCAGAGCCTGCACCGGCTCGTCTACCTGATATGCCTCCTGGGTCTCATCCACTATTCGATGCAGTCGAAGCTCGAGCAGTGGGAGCCGACGATCGCCGACGGCATCTTCGTCTGGCTGATGCTCTATCGCCTGGCGGCAGCTCGCTTCGCCGTGCGCGGCCGCCTGCCGCTCGGCTGGGTGGCGGGGATCGGCGCCGTCGCGACGGTGTTAACCGGTTTGGGCGAGGCGGCGTATTTCAACATCGCCTTCCACGTCGATCCACTGCGCGTGCTGAGCGCCGATTTCTCGTTGCAGACCGGGGTCCGGCCGGCGGTCATCGTTTTCGCCTTCAGCCTGATCGTCCTTATCGCCGGCGCCGCACGAACCCGGCTCGCGCCGCCGCAAAAGAACCGCCCTGGAGGCCGCGCCCGGTTTGCATGAGGGATGCATCTTCGATGCCCGAAAACGACCTGCCGCCCGGCTTTGTCTGGGCCACGATGGTGCCCGAGCTGTACGTCAGCGATTTGGGCGCCAGCCGACGCTTCTGGTGCGATTTTTGCGGCTTTGCCGTTGCCTTTGAGCGTCCGGAGGACCGCTTCGTCTACCTTGATCGCGCGGGTCGTCAGATCATGCTCGAAGAGGGCGCGGCGCCCGGGCGCCGGTGGCTCACTGGTCCCCTGGAACAGCCATTCGGTCGGGGTGTGAACTTTCAAATCACCGTTTACGATTTGGCGCCTATCCTATCTGCGCTGAAAGCCGCCGGTTGGCCCTTGTTTCTTGAACCCGAGGAAATCTGGTATCGCGTCGGCATCCGCGAAATCGGGGTAAGGCAATTTCTGGTTCAGGACCCTGACGGCTACTTGATTCGCTTCTCGCAAAGCTTGGGGCTGCGCCCGGCCGCGCAGTCTCGATAGAAGACCGCATGCCTTTGACCAGAACACATTCCGGCCACTTTCCGTCGATTCACTAGTCTCGTGGACTTCGGCAAAGGATTGGCTATGGTCGCGGCAATGCAATACCGCATCGAGATTTCGACCAGCCGTGAAGGCGTCGCCCGCATCCACCTGCCCGGGCGCAGCCTCGAATTGGAGGCGCGCGGCGATGCGGCGTCGGGCTGGCAGGTCGCGATCCTCGATCCGCGGAACCCGCCGCGGAACGACGCCGCCAACACCGTCGCGCTCGCGGCCAGCAACGCCAATGACGCGGTGTGGCGGGTTGCGCGCGCCGCGGTCCGCGCGATCTCCGAATTGACCAACAGCCCGCTCGATGACGAGCTGCGTCACGATCCCGACTGACAAAAGACCCCGAGGAGGAAAGATGCCCGCGACCGACAATTCGATGATCTGGAACTTCAAGCTCGTCTCGCACAATTCATTGGACGGGTTCGGCGGCATCGGCGAGGGCATGTCGATGCAGTTGGCGAAGGACGGACGCCGCATCCTGTGGCTGGCGCATGAGAGCGCGCCGAAAAACTTCACCGCGGTCGACGTCACGGACCCGAAGAACCCGAAAATCGTCGCGCGTCGCGAGCTGCCGGAATCGCATATGCGCTCCAATTCGCTCGAGACGGTCGGCGATATCCTGGCGGTCGCCTATCAGACCAAGGAGCCGGGGTTGAAGCCGGCGGGGTTCGAATTGTTTGACATCTCAACCCCCGAGAACCCGAAATCGATCAGCTTTTTCGATTGCTCGGGGCCGGAATCGCGCGGCGTGCACCAGCTCTGGTTCACCGACGGCAAGACCATCCATATGAGCGCCGGCGCGGCCGATTTCCGCCCGTCGCACCCCAAGGACGACCAGATCTACCGCGCGATCGACGTCAGCAGCCCGGCGAAGCCGACCGAGCTCGGCCGTTGGTGGCTGCCCGGCCAGCAGGTCGGCGACAACGAAGCGCCACCGAAACGGCATCCCGGCGCCAACGACAGCGGGTTCCGCCCGCACAACACCAATGTCTACCCCGAGCGGCCGGACCGGGTGTACATGGGCTATCTCGATGGCGGGATGATCGTGCTCGACATCGCCGACCAGGCGCACCCGAAGATGGTGTCGCGCTGGGACTATCATCCGCCCAATGTCGGCTTCACCCACACCGTCGTCCCGTTCTTCGACCGCGACCTCCTCATTGTCAGCGACGAGTGCACACGCAACGACGGCGCCGATTGGCCGAAACTCGTGTGGATCGTCGACAACCGCGCCGAGGAGAACCCGGTGCCGATCGCCACCTGTCCGATGCCTCCGGTCGAAAGCTTTTCGCGGCGCGGCGGCCGGTTCGGCGCGCATAATTTGTGGGAAAACCTGCCCAAAGAGGGCTGCTGGAAATCCGATCGCATCGTCTTCGGCACGTTCTTCAACGGCGGCCTCAGGGCGTTCGACCTGGACAACCCCTACCAGCCGAAGGAGGCCGCCTATTTTGTGCCGGAAGTGCCCGGCGCGCCGACCGGCGCCTGCCAGCTCAACGACGTGTTCATCGACGACCGCGGCCTCGTCTTCACCGTCGACCGCCATGTCGGTGGGCTCTATGTCCTCGAAATGGATTTCTGAGGATTGAGCGACACGAGGGCGCCGGTCTCCGAGCTCTTCGCCGGAGCGAACGCGAGCCCCTTCGGGCGGGCGCAGCGGCGGCCGCGCGGAGCGCGCATCCCGGTGTCGATCGTCACCGGGTTCCTGGGCGCCGGCAAGACGACCCTGATTCGCGCGTTGCTCGACAGCCCAGAAGGCGCCAACACCGCGGTCGTCGTCAACGAATACGGCGAGATCGGCATCGACAACGCGCTGCTGCGCGCGTCGAGCGATGCGACCGTGCTGCTCGGCAATGGCTGCGTGTGCTGCCTGGCGCGCAGCGACTTACAGGAGACGCTGCGCACGCTGTTCGCCGACCGGGCGCGCGGCGCGGTGCCGAGCTTCGAGCGCGTGGTGATCGAGACCAGCGGCCTCGCCGATCCCGGCCCCTTGTTGCAGACCTTCGCCAGCGACCGCGCGCTCGGCGAGGAATTTCATCTGCAGGCGCTGGTGACGGTGATCGACGCGCCGAACGGCGCGCGCAACCTCGCCAGCGCCCCCGAGGCGCGCGAGCAGGTCGCGCTCGCCGACCGCATCATCCTGACCAAGACCGACCTCGCCGACCCGGCCGAGCTGATCGCGCAATTACAGGCGCTGACCGCGGCGCCGGCCGAGCGCGCGGTCAACGGCGCGATCGACCCGGCCTATCTGCTCGACGAGCGGCTCGACCTGCCGGTGCGCGTCCCGGAGCACGACCACGCGCACGCACACAGCCACGACATCGAAAGCTTTATCGTGACCTTCGACCGGCCGCTCCGCTGGCCGGCGTTCGAGCAGGCGATGACGGTGCTGACCGCGCTGCGCGGCGCCGACCTCTTACGGGTCAAGGGAATCGTCGCGGTCGAGGGGGTCAAAGGCCCGGTGGTGGTGCACGCGGTGCAGCACACCGCGCACCGGCCGATCGAACTTCAGACCTGGCCGGATGACGACGGGCGCTCGCGGTTGGTGTTCATCACCCGCGGGATCGGCCGCGCCGAGATCGAGAATTTGCTTAGCGCCGTTGCGGCGATCGTAAAGGAGCCGACCCAATAACGGTGTCGTATTGGCGCAAGCCGGTATCCACTCTTCCGCTGCTCGAACTGCTGAAGAGTGGGTCCCGACTTTTGTCGGGACGACGAAATCAATTATTCGACGGGTTGTTACAGACCGTCCCACATCTTTCTGATCCGCTCGCGCTGCGTCGCGTCTGGCAGGCGGCCGGAGCCGGCCTTGAGATTGTCCGCCATGTGATCGGGCTTGTTGGTCGCCGGGATCAGCACGGTCACCGCCGGGTCGCCCAGCAGGTATTTCAGGAAAAGCTGCGCCCACCTCGCGCAGTCGAATTCGGCGGCCCATTCGGGCAGTGCCTTGCCGCGCACCGCGCGAAACAGATCGCCGCGCTCCAAGGGCTGGTTGACGATGACCGCGACCCCACGCGCGGCGGCGACCGGCAGCAGCCGCGTCTCGGGTTCGCGCGTCGCCAGCGAATAGCCGAGCTGCACGAAATCGATCCCGTCCTCGCTCTCGAGGATGCGCGCCAGCTCGGGCAGCGCGCCGGTCGTGTAATGGGTGATGCCGATATAGCGCAGTTTTCCATCCGCCTTCATCTGCCGCAGCGTCGCCAATTGGGTGCGCCAATCGACGAGGTTGTGGATCTGCATCAGGTCGATGACCGGGGTCTTGAGGAGGCTCGCCGAGCGGGCCATCTGCTCGACGCCGCGCTCGCGGCCACTGATCCACACCTTGGTAGCGAGAAACACTTGCGAGCGCAGTCCGAGCTCAGAGACGAGGTCGCCGGCGACCCCCTCGCTGCGGCCGTACATCGGCGACGTGTCGAGCATCGCCCCGCCGCCATCGACCAGGCGCCGCACCACCTCGCGCAGCGGCGCCCGCGATCGATCGTCGGCGCCGACATCGAAGACCGGCCAAGTGCCGAGCCCGATCACCGGCATCTGTTCGCCGGTCGACGGGATCGGGCGGGTGATCATCGCTTGTTTCACGATTCACCAAACGCCATTCCAAGCGACAAGCTGCCGACACGATTGCGGACTTCCTGGCCGGGAACTCGCCGGAAGCTAAGCCGCTCGTAGAGCCGCTTCGCCGGGCTGGTTTCACGCACATCGAGCGTCAGGCGAAGACCGCGCGCTGCCGCCTCGTCGATCAGCGTGCGCAACAATGTCTCGCCAACACCCTTGCCGCGCGTGCCGTCCTGAACCGCGATGGACACCACGGGCGAGCGATCGTCGATGTAGAACGGGTTATCCTCCACGGGGATGTGACGCGCCCAGGCGGCGCCGACCGGCTTGCCGTCGATTTCCGCGATAAAACCGAAATCACTCGGACGCTTCCAACCCTCCAGGTGGGCGGCGACAAAGGGTACCGCTTTCGCGGCAGCGGCATCCGGCTCGTAGGCTGCCATCGCCAGGAAATCCCACAGCAGGTCGAGATCGCCCGGCGCTGCCGACCGCAATTTCATTCGAGTCCCAGCATGAGGGAAAGATTCTGCACCGCTGCGCCAGAGGCGCCCTTGCCGAGATTGTCGAGCCGCGCGACCAGCACCGCCTGACCCAGCGTCTCGTTGGCATAAACCAATAATTCGAGTTTGTTCGTATCATTGAGCGCCTGCGGCTGGAGCTTGCCGTCGGCGGCGGGATCAACGACGGACACATAGGCCAACCCCGCGTAGCGCTCGGCGAGTGCCGCACGCAGGTCGGCGCCGGTCGGCTTGCCGGGCAGCGTGTCGAGATGCAGCGGAACCGAAACCAGCATCCCTTGGCGGAAATGACCGACCGACGGCACGAAGATCGGCCGGCGCGTGAGCCCGCCATATTTCTGCATTTCGGGCACGTGCTTGTGTTCGAGATTGAGCGCGTAGAGTTCAAAGGCCGGACCGCCATCATGGTCGTGCGCCGCGATCATCGACTTGCCGCCGCCCGAGTAGCCGCTGACCGCGTTGATCGTGATCGGGTAATCCGGCGGGATCAGCCCGGCGTCGACCAGCGGGCGGATGAGGCCGATCGCGCCCGTAGGATAGCAGCCGGGATTGGCGACCTTGCGCGACTGGGCGATCCGCTCGCCCTGGCCCACGACCATCTCGGGAAACCCGTACTCCCATCCAGGATCGACCCGATGCGCGGTGCTGGCGTCGAGCAGCTTCGGCGCGTCGCCGCCAAGGCTGCCCGCCAGCGCTGCCGCTTCCTTGGCCGCGTCATCGGGGAGGCACAGCACGACGAGATCGACCTCCGCCATCATGTCGCGCCGCGCGGCGGGGTCTTTGCGATGCGCCTCGGCGATGCTCTTCAGCTCGACCGAAGACAGGGCTTCGAGGCGCGCGCGGATGCCGAGCCCCGTCGTGCCGGCTTCGCCATCGATGAACACCTTGGGCTTGTTGGTCGCCATCACCCTCGCTCCTTCAACAAAAAACCCCGCCGGCGATCGGACGGCGGGGCGGTGATCTTCAGTATGGAGAGCCAGTCAGCAGCGACTCGTTTCCCCAGACGCAAAAGCTCCACCGCCAAAACGGCGTCGGCGTCGTTCGATGCGGGTCGCGGCGGTGCGGAACATGCGAAGAAAGCTAAGGTCGACGGGAATTTTCGTCAAGGTTTTGGACAGGGAAGGTGCGTCCTTCGAGGCCTCGCTGCGCGAGGCGCCTCAGGATGAGGAAATTCTGGGGATGCCATCCGACAAAGTTCCTCATCCTGAGGAGCGACCGAAGGGAGCGTCTCGAAGGACGCACTGCGCCGATGCAGCCCTACCCGGCGAACTCCCAGGCGAGCGCGTCGCGCACCGTGTCGAGGTCGAGCTTGTTGGCTTCGATCAGCGGCGCGGTCTCGACGATGATGTCGTCGATCTCGCGGATTTGCTTCAAGCGCCTGTAGGCGTCCTCGCTGTCGATGCCGAGCGCCGCGCCGAGCAATTCCATGAAATTGACGATCTCGAAGCTGCGCCCGGTGGCGGCGTCGCAAATCTCCCGGTGGTCGGCGTGGTAGATCGTCGCCAGGGTCGTGACCCCGACATCGGCGACCGCGCGGAACTCGCGCTCGAGCAGCTCCTGCTTGAACTTCGGCAGCTGGGCGACGGTGTTGGCTTGCGTCCCAATGCGCGGTACGTCGATCTCGACGAGCTCGACGCCGGGGATGATCGCGGCGAGCTTACGCACCGCCTCCATGCTCTGCGGAAAGACCGGGCGTTCGTGCAGCGCGACGCGCTTCTCGACCCGGTTAACCATCATCGCCTGAAGCTCATCGGCGCGATCGGCGAGAAATACCAGGAACGGGTTCAAATCGAACGGCTTCTCGCCGAATTGCGCTTCGTAATTGGGCAGCGACACCTCGCCGATCGACAGCTGGCAGCTCGGGCACCACGACAGCACGGTCGAGGTGCCGGCCGCGGCCAGGCCCGCGATCGTCGCGTTCGCCATCTTGCTGTTGTTGGCGAAATCGCCTTCGCGGAACTGGTAAACCCCGCAGCACTGCCCGACCCCGCCCATGACCTCGTAGGAGACGCCGAGCTTGTCGAGCACCTCCAGGGCGAGGAGCGCGATGTGCGGCGTGCGCAGCACATTGCAGCCGGTATAGAAGACGACATCGGGCGGCGTCGCGCGCGCCTCTGGCGCACGGCGGAAGCGGGCCAAGGTCTCGGGCGGCAGTTGCAGCCGCGACAGTACCCGCACACTGCGACTCATCGTCTGGAACTGGCCGCGCCAGCGGGTTTCGAGCGGCTTGCCGTCGCGCGCCCGGCGGGCGAAGCCGCGCGCCATCTGCACCATGAAGCGCGGATTGATGCCGTGCGTGCAGGCCGGAATGCAATTGCCGCTCCCGCTGCAGATCTCGCCCCAGCGGATCGCGTCCTCGTTGCCGGCGCCGCCGGTGATCAGATCGATGATGGCGCCCGCCGTTGCACCCGGCTCGGCGCCGGCGATGCCGCCCGGCTCGGTCATCGGGCAAGCGCGGAAACAATCGCCGCAGCGCGTGCAGGCATCGGCGATCGCGGCGCCGCGCGCCCGAAACAGGTCAAGATAATCGATCGTCTCGCCGCTCATCGCCCGTCCCACACATTCTCTCGGCTGGACTATATCGCTTTCCCATGCCGCGCGCTGTGCCTATGCGTCCACTGCATATCAGGTATCTTTGGATGCTCGCGGATACAAAAGTGTTACAGGCTGTTCACATTTCGAGACCGCAATGGCGACCTGCCGTGGACAAATCGAAGCGTCAAAAAATGCAGCACATTCTAAAAATTGCCCCGTCCGCTCATCGCCCCGCCAGCAGCAGCCTCGGGCCCGTCGATCGCCGCATTCGCGCCTTTCTGGCCGGCGAGACCCACGGCGAAGACGTGCTCGGCGCGCTTTACGGCCACGTTGCAGACGAGCCGATCCCGGAACGCCTGCGCGCCATCCTGAAGCCCTAACGCCGCGACAGCAGCATCGCGCCGAGGTCGCGTCCAGCGAACAAATGCAGATGGAAGTGCGGCACCGCCTGGTGCGCCGCCCTGCCGTGATTTGACAAGATGCGGTAGCCGGATTCGGCGACACCCTCCGCCTTGGCGATCTTCGCAATCGCCCGCATAAAGCTGGCCAGCTCGGCATCGGAGGCCGTGGCCGAGAAATCGTCGGCGGAGACATATTCGCCCTTGGGGATCAGCACGATATGGGTCGGCGCCTGCGGCTCGATGTCGCGAAAGGCGAGTACGTGCTCATCCTCGTAGACTTTGGCGCAGGGGATTTCGCCGCGCAGGATGCGGGCGAAGACGTTGTCGCGGTCGTAGGCCATCGGGGACCTCCAGGTTCACTCACGCTCGGCGCGCAGCTCCTGACGAAACTCATCGATCAGCTTGGCCCGACCGCCGCGTTGCACATACCAAAACGCCCAGCCGTTGCAGGCCGGCGCGCCTTGCAGCTGGGCCGCGACCGAATGGATCGAGCCCCGATGCTCGGCCGAGATCACGCTGCCATCGGCGCGCACCCGAGCGGTCCAGCGCCGCGACTGGTCGAACAGCACCTCGCCCGGCCGCACCAGGCCGCGCTCGACCAGGCTGCCGAATGGCACGCGCGGCGCCTCGCGCCGTGACGCGATCGTGACGATGTCGCTATCGGCCGGGCTCACCGCGTCGATCCGGTCGCGCGCCAGCGCGGCATAACCGGGGTCGCGCTCGATGCCGATGAACCGGCGGCCGAGCCGCCTGGCGACCGCGCCGGTCGTGCCGGTGCCGCAAAACGGGTCGAGCACAACGTCACCCGGCCGGCTCGAGGCGAGCAGCACGCGGTGCAAAAGCGCCTCGGGCTTTTGCGTCGGGTGCGCTTTCCGCCCGTCGCCGTCCTTCAATCGCTCCGGTCCGCCGCAGATCGGGATCAGCCAATCGCTACGCATCTGCAACTCGTCGTTCAACGCCTTCATCGCCTCGTAATTGAACGTGTAGCGCGCGTCGCGATCAGCCGCGCACCACAGCAGCGTCTCGTGCGCGTTGGTGAAGCGCCGGCCGCGGAAGTTTGGCATCGGGTTAGCCTTGCGCCAGACCACGTCGTTGAGGATCCAGAAGCCGAGATCCTGGAGGATCGCGCCGATGCGGAAAATGTTGTGGTAGGTGCCGATGACCCACAGCCCACCCGCCGGCTTCAACAGCCGCCGGCATTCCCCCAGCCAGGCGCGGGTGAAACGGTCATAATCGGAGAAATCTGCGAACTTGTCCCACTCGGCCTCGACCCCGTCGACGCGGCTGTTGTCCGGTCGATGCAGTTCTCCGCTCAATTGCAGATTATAGGGCGGGTCGGCGAAGACGAGATCGATCGCGCCTGCCGGCAGTCGCGCCATCGTTTCGAGGCAATCGCCGTCGATAACGCCTTCCGGCAGCGTGGGCCTCACCGCGTCCATGCCGGGCAATCTGCGCGTTAGCGTGGAATCCGTCAATTATTCGATTGGTTTAACAGGAAAGAGCTCGAGATTGGCGGGCCCCTCGGCGACCAGGCGCACCGGCTCAAACGAGCGCCGATGGTGCCGAGTGATGCCGACCCGGGTGATCGCCGCGAGATGCGTGCCGGTCGAATAGCCGACATTTGTCTCCCAGCCATAGTCGGGGTGCCGCGGCGCGAGAGCGCGCATGATACGGTCGCGGGTGACCTTGGCGACGACCGAGGCGGCGGCGATCGAAAGGCTCAGCGTGTCGCCCTTGACGACCGTGCGCACCGCGCAGGTCAGCGGCGGCGCGATGTTGCCATCGACGAGCGCGATATCCGCCACCACGCCGAGCGCCGCGACCGCGCGCGACATCGCCAACAGGCTCGCGCGCAGGATGTTAATCCGGTCGATCTCGATGACGCTCGCCGCGCCGACCCCGATCCGCGCGCAGGCGAACAGCGCGCGGTAGCACGCCTCGCGGGTTTCGCGCGCGAGCAGCTTGGAATCGTCGATGGTCTCGGCCAATTCGGTGGTGAAGCAGGTGCGGTCGATGATTACCGCGGCGGCGACGACCGGCCCGGCGAGCGGCCCGCGCCCAGCCTCGTCGACACCGCACACCACGCCGCGGCAGCCATCCTCGATGGCGAAATCCGGCATGCCCACCCCAAACTCGACCCCAAGCCGGTTCTGCCACGGCAGGGAGCCGGCGGCAATTTCTAAAGCAAGTACAAAATGCGAACAAAGTGACTTGAATGTGCTTGATTTGTTCTACCAGAGATGGTTCCCCACCGATTGAGGAGAGCTTCGATGAATCGGATGACCCGTTCCGCGCTTGCCGTCACCGCCGCCTTGTTCGCCGCAGCTTGCTACCTACCCGCCGAGGCCGCCCCCGCTCCGGCCGCCGCGCCCGACACGATTACCTTCGACCAGTACCGTGACTGGCGGCTGCACTTCATCGAGGAACGCCAGACCCAGATCGCCGCCGAGCTGGCCGAGAAAAACCTCGCCGCCGACCGACGCGCTGGGCTTGAACGTCAGAAGGCTTATTACGATTTCTTCGCGGCGATGCCGGCGGCCGAGCGCGACCGCCGGTTCCGCGAGCGCTTTGACCAGATCGACACCAACCACGACGGCGTGATCGACCTCGCCGAGCGCACCGCCTGGCACGAAAAGCAGCGTGCGTTCTACGAACGCTCCGGTTCATATCGCCACGAGGCCGCGGCCGATAATATCGTTCGCCACTGAACTGCTACCGGTCGGGTGAGGGCTGGTCGACATCCCGCTGCTCCACCCGACCGCGCGATTGACAAAGCCGCCGCGCTCGCCTCGGATCGCCGCTCCGAGATGACCTGGGGAACGCCCGGGCCGGAGCGAGGAGCGGGCGATGGATAGCGGACTGGCCGGGCTGATCGCCGCCGAAACGGTGCTGAGCCACAGCGACGGCGCGCAGGGTATCTTGTGGGTGCGCGGTCACACGCTGGCCGAGCTCGTCGCCGATTTTGGTTATGAAGGCGCAGTCGCCCTGCTGTGGGAGGGGTTCGCCGGCGACGGTCTCGGCCGCGAGGCGATCCAAGCCCGGCTCGGCGCCGCGCGGGTCGCGGCGTTCGCCACAATCGGCGAATGGCTCGACAGTATCGGATCACGTTCGGTCGTCGAAGCCGCTCGGCTGGCGCTTGCCTTCCTGCCCGACGCGGCGCCGGCGGCGGCAATCCTCGCGACGCTACCGGTGGCAATCGGCGCGCTGTTGCGCCGACGCCGGGGCGCGGAACCGCTGCCGCCCGACCCGAGCCTCACCACCGCCGCCGATCTCTTGCGCATGGTGCACGGGCACCCAGTCGACCCGGCGATGGCCGAGGCGCTCGACACCTATTGGACCGCGCTGATCGACAGTGGGCTCAACACTTCGGCCTTCACCGCGCGGGTCATCGCCTCGAGCCGGGCCTCGCTTGCCTCCGCCGCTCTCGGCGCCTATTGCGCCTTCACCGGACCGCTGCATGGCGGCGCGCCGGGGCCGACCCTCGACCTCCTCGACGAAGCCGAAGCGAGCGGCGACGTCGCGCTGTGGGCGGAGCGCAAGCTTACCGCCGGCGAACGGCTGATGGGTTTCGGCCACCGCGTGTTCAAGGGCGGCGACCCGCGCGCGCTGATCCTCGGCGACGCGTTACGGCGGCTGGGCGCCAGGCTCGGGCCCGCCGCCGGGCGGCTTGCCTTCGCCGGCAAGGTCGAGCGCGCGGTCGCTGCCGCCTTTGCCCGGCTGAAGCCGGGTCGACCGCCATTGCAGCCCAATGTCGAGATCAACGCCGCCCTGCTGCTCGACGCGGTTGGGTTGCCGCGCGACGCGTTCATGCCGGTCTTCGCCGTCGCGCGCTGCGCGGGCTGGCTCGCCCATGCGCTGGAACAGCAAAGGGAAGGGCGGTTGGTGCGACCCTCTTCGTCCTATATCGGCCCCCGCCCAGCCGCAGCGTAGTGGCGAATGCGGCGGAAGCTAGCGATCAGAACGGGTCAGTCGAGCGACCATTTGTACCCAACCGTCGGCGCCGGTCTTACCCCGGGATCGGGCTTCGATAGACCCAGGGTGGGGCCGGTATAAGCCGGATTGCCGGGATCGGGAGGCGCCGCGGGTGTCGCCTTGAGGGGCGCCGCGGCCGGTTCGGCAGCGACAATATGTTCCGAGATTTGCGGCAGCGCGTTGAAGTCTATGCAATCGTTGCTCGGCTTCTGCACTTTGACGTGATGGTCTTTTGGCTGGGCAGGGGGCGCCGGGCACGCGGCAGCGGCGCCGGTGGCGGCCAGGATGGCCCCGACGAACACGGCGAACGCGATGCGCTGCCCCATCGCCCCCTCGGCCGCTAATGTCTATTGCGCGCAGCCTAACACCGAAAAGTCGTATTCGGACAACAGAAATCCACCGAGAGCCGCAAGCTTTGCGGCGATTTCGCCACTTATCACTGCGCGAATACGTGCCGCGCATAATCGACGCGACATCGCTGAGGCAAATAACCTATAAACCGATCTCCTGTAAGTTGACGGTACGCGATTTCTCCACCAACTATTGGCCGCGGCGCCCCAGCCGCGACAAAGGCTATAGTTGGCTGGAGGCGTCCGTATTGTCATCTGCGCCGCGCGCCCGGCGGTGCCGCAACAAAAGAGGTCGGCGTGCGCTTACCCTGGTTGATGTCGCGAACGCGGCACCGCTCTTGGACCGCGGCGGTCGCTGTTGGTGTGTTCGTGGCTGCCGCTCTCGCCATGCTGCCGCGCGGCGCGCTCGCGGCGACGCCCGACGACACGACGCCGGCGAAAGAGACGCTGCTGCCGATCACCGCGACGCCCGGCGATAGCGATATAAAGGCGCGGCTCGACGCCGCGGGCGTCCTCACCATCGGCGGCGAGCCGGTGCATGCGGCGCTGCTGCGCCGGTTTTACGCCGAACATAATCATGAGCCGGTCTGGGCGACCCGGCAGGCGCAGGCGACCGCGCTGTGGCATGCAGTGCTCGACGCAGGGGACCAGGGCCTCGACCCCGACCTCTTCCATGTCGCCGCCTTTGCCAAGACCGGGCTGTCGCCGGCCGATCGCGACATGCTCTTGTCGGATGCCTTTCTCTTTTATGCCGACGCGCTCGCGCGGGGCGCGGTGCCGGCCGACGCGCGTACAGAGGACGAGGATCTGTCGCCCGCTCCGGTCGATGTCGTCGCCGCGCTCGACACGGCGATCACCAGTCCCAATCCCGAGGCGATGATCGAGGGGCTGGCGCCGCACACGCCGGAATACGCGGCGCTGCTTCGCGCCTTTCAATCGTATCAGGCGATGGTCAAGGCCGGCGGCTGGCCGCACGTGCCGGAAACTCCGACCGCGGACCGCAACCTCCTGCTGCAGCAGCGCCTTGCCGCCGAAGGCTTCCTGCGCGCCGGCTACGCAACCAACGCCTTTGACGAGCCGACCCTCGAGGCGCTGAAAAAATTCCAGGAGCGCTATGGGCTCGAACCGGCCGACGGCAAGTTGGGCGTGCCGACCCTGACCGAACTCAACGTGCCGGCCGATGCGCGAGCGCGGCAGATTGCGGTCAATCTCGAGCGGCTGCGCTGGCTGACGCGCGACATCCCGGCGGACCGCCTCTGGGTCAACACCGCGAACGCACAGCTCGAGCTGTACCGCGGCGGCGTGCCGGTCTTCACCACCCGCGTCGTCGTCGGCGAGACCGACAAGCAGACTCCGGAATTCCACGCGCAGGTCATCAGCGTGCTCTACAACCCGCCCTGGTACATCCCCTACGGGATCGCCCAGAAGGAGATCATGCCGCTGATCGAGCAAGACGCCGACTACCTCGAAAAGCATCATATGACGATGCGCGATAACGGCTCGGTCGTGCAGGAGGCGGGACCCTACAGCGCGCTCGGGCGGCTTAAATTCGAGATGCCGAACAAGTTCGACGTGTACCTGCACGACACGCCGCTGCGCTCGTATTTCGCGCTTGCGAACCGGCGGTTGAGCCATGGCTGCGTGCGCGTCCAAAACCCGCGCCAGTTGGCCTCGCTGCTGTTGGGGATATCCGAAGAGGACATCACCAAGGCGATCGACACCACCGTTACCAACCGGCGCAACCTGCCGCAGCCGATCGCCGTGTTCATCGTCTACCAGACGGCGTTTGCCGATGGAAACGGCGTCGTCCACTTCCGCCGCGACGTCTATCAGCGCGACAGTGACATTGCCCAGCGCCTCAGCCGGAGCCCGCAACCGCCGCTCGCCGAGCGCGGGGTCGCCAACCAACGCGGCGGCTGAACGGGATTCGACCCCGCTCAACCAGGAAGCGGCAGACGCGCGCAAAACCGGCCCCAGACGTGCGTTTTCTGCCGCTCAGGGGTTGTTCGATCGATTTTCAGGTGCTATGGCCTTCCCCAGCTTGCTCGGGGGAGTTTGTCCATTGTCGCCATCATTGCTGAGCCGGCGCCGGCTTATTGGCGTCGCCGCGGTCGCCACCGGCGTGGCTTTCATCAGACCGGCACCGGCCGTTTCCTTCGCACCGCGCTCGATTTCGCTCTACAACATCCACACGGGCGAAAGCCTGCGCGAAGTGTATTGGGCCAACGGCCATTACATTCGCGAGGTAGTGCGCGACATCAATTTCATCCTGCGCGACCATCACTCCGACGAAGTTCGACCGATGAACGCGGGCGTGCTCGACGTGCTCGGGCGGCTGCGCGATCGGCTCGAAATCCATCAACCGATCCAAGTGGTTTGCGGCTATCGCTCGCCGGAAACCAATCATCGCCTGTGGTTGCATGGCGACGGTGTCGCGGCCAACAGCTATCACATGTATGGGATGGCGGTGGACATGAACTGCGAAGGCCGTGACCTCAGCCAGGTGCATGCCGCGGCGCTGAGCCTTGCCGAGCAGTGCCGCCTGGGCGGCGTCGGCTACTATCCGGAATCGGATTTCGTCCACGTCGATTGCGGCCCGCAGCGCACCTGGTAGGCACACCGCCGCGATCTCACAAAAGGCCGGGTTCGACCCGGCCTTTTTGTTTGCTTATGCCCGGGCCCGCCTCAGCACGTCGAGGTTCAACGGCAGCTTGTCGCCGAGCCACATCGCGTAGACCGTGTGGTCGTCATAGGCATTGCCGGCAAGCGGATGCACGAGCACGTCGAGCCCGGCGCGGTTGAGCATCAGCCAGGGCACGACACGGGAAAACTCGTCGGTCGAAAACACCACCTGGTACATCGATACGGTATGCGGCCCGACCGCTTCGTCGTGCCAGTTGCCGATCGTCGCGCTGGGAAAAGCCGCGGCGATCCCCTCTCGGAGATCCGCCGCGGCCGGTTTCGTCATCGCCGGGTTGTAATAAATGTGGGCGTGGTAGCCCTTGATCGCATGGGGATCAGCAAAAGCCTCGGCCATGGGGTCGCTCCTTTGCCCCAGTCTAGCGTCTCTACCCGCGCCGCAACAACTGCCGCCACCAGCGCCAGGTCAACGCCAACGCTACGAGACCCTCGACCCCGCTCAGCACCGTCGCCCATGGCGCGCCGATCAGCTCGGCCATCACGCCGAGATGGAGAAACCCAACGAGGCCCGAGCCGATGCACAGCGACAGCACGCCATAAAGCCGGCTGCGCATCTCGGCCGGCGCCGCGAGGTAAATCAGTGTCGCCTGCATCACGCTGAACCCGGAATTCGCCAGTCCGGTCAGCAACAGCGCCGCGCCGGCGAAGAACGCCTGCGGGGCGAGCGCGAAACCCATCACCAGAACGAGGTAACTCAGCACCGCGGTAATGTAGAGCCGGGTGAAATGCGCCGGCCGCGCCCACAGCGCGATCGCGATCGCTCCAAGGAACGCACCGACCCCCGTCATGCTGGCAAGGACGCCGATACCGCCCGGCGCGAGGTGGAGGCTGTCCTGGCCGATCACCGGGATCATGCTCGTGGCCGGCCAGCCGAACACATTGTAGATGATCGTGACGGTAAGGATCGCCAACAGTCGCGAGTCGCGCCGCGCCAGCAGCAACCCTTCGACGATCCGCGCGAACACCGCGCCGGTCGCTGCCGGCCCGACGGCGTTGCGGTGCTGCAACCGCAGCGCCGCAACCAGCGCTAGCGCGTAGCATGCGACGCTGATTGAGAACGCGCCAGCGACGCCGATCTGCGCCAGCATCAACCCGCCGATTGTCGGCCCCAGCATCTGGCTCGCATTGTTGGCGCCGACATCGATCGCCATCGCCGCGCCCATTCGCTCAGGACCGACGACCTCGCCGATCATCACCCGCCGCACCGGGTTGTCGGCCGCCCAGGCGATGCCGTTGCAGAAGCTGGCAACCGCGAGGTGCCAAACTTCGAGCACACCGGCATAAGCGAGCGCTGCGACGACGATCGCGGTGGCGAGCAATGTCGCACCGACAAAGACCTGCGCCTTGCGCCGCTCGAATCGCTCGGCAACCGCGCCGATCACCGGGCCGAACATGACCATCGGCGCCATGCGCAGCAGCGTCATCATCGCGACCTGAAAGGCCGAGCCGGTGCGCTGGTAGACGAATAAGGCGACCACCAGCATCTCGAGCCAGCGCACGGCGAAGACGACGAATCCGATCAGCCAGAGACGGCGGAAATCGGGCAGGTAGATCAGACGGTCGCGCGTGCGGCTTGAGCCGATTACCGCCGGCGGCGCGCGGTCGGCGCGATCGGAAGAGGACATCGGCAAGAATATCTTCGAGGCTGTTCCCGTGCGCCGCCGGTTGTTGGCCCGGCCGCGCCTTTGTAGTCTACACGTAAGCGAACCGGCGTGATTCGTTCTTTGGGCAAGGGTGGCGACATGGATCTGGGATTGAAGGGGAAAAAGGCGCTCGTCACCGGCGGCACGCGGGGGATCGGGCGGGCGATCTGCGAGCTGTTGGCCGAGGAAGGTTGCGACGTCGCGCTGTGCGCGCGTAGCGCCGGCCCCATCGCCGAGGCGGTCGCGGCGCTCGAAACGAAAGGCGTCAAGGCGTGTGGCGGCGCGGTCGATGTCGCCGACCTGCCTGCGTTGAAGAAATGGGTCGGCGACGCCGCGGCCGCGCTCGGCGGCATCGACATCTTTGTCGCCAATGTCAGCGCGCTGGCGCAAGGCATGGACGAAAACGCCTGGCGCCGCGGCTTCGAGATCGACGTGATGGCGACAGTGTTCGGCTGCGAGGCGGCGCTGCCCTTTCTCGAGAACTCCAAGTCCGGCGCGATCGTCGTCATCGGCAGCACGGCGATGGCCGAAATCTATGGGCCGAACCGCTCTTATGCCGCGGTCAAGGCGACGTTGATCCCTTATGTGAAAGGGCTGGCGCGCAATTTGGCGGCCAAGAATGTCCGCGCCAACCTGGTCTCGCCTGGCAATGTCTATTTCAAGGGCGGGGTGTGGAACATCACCGAGGAGCGCAATCCCGAGATGTTCAAGTCGATGCTGGCGCGCAATCCGACCGGGCGCATGGGCACGCCGCAGGAGGTCGCGAACGCGGTCGTCTTCCTCGCCAGCCCGCGCGCCAGCTTCATCACCGGCACCAACCTGATCATCGATGGCGCATTGACCCAGCGCGTGCAGTTCTGATCCACGGCGGCGAGGCCGGAAGCTCTTAGGCCGCGCGCGCCGATGTCGTGCCGGTATCGCTCTTGGCCGGTGCTGGGGCGGGGCCGACGGCGCCGAACGCCGCGCTCGCCGGCAGCGACACCGTCGCGGTCGTGCCGGCGTCGAGCCGGCTCGCCAGGGTCAAGTCGCCGCCATGCAGCCGCACCAGCGCGCGCGCCAGCGACAGGCCGAGCCCGGTGCCGGGCTGACGCCGCGCCTGGTCCGCACCGCCCCGGCCGAACGGGTCGAAGGCGTAAAAAACGTCCTCGGCCGACATGCCGGTCCCGGTATCGGCGATCTCGATCGTCACGCCGCCGTCGCTGCGCCCGGCAAAGCGCATGTCGATCTTGCCGCCGGCCGACGTGTACTTGATCGCGTTCGACAACAGATTGACTAGCACCTGCTTCATTGCACGCGCGTCGACGTTGAGATCGGGGCAATCGGACAATCCGGTGGCCGCCAGCACGACCCCGCGCTCGTCGGCCAGCAATTCGACGAGATCGAGCGCCGAGCGCGCGACCGCCGCCGCCGACACCCGGATCGGCGCGATCTCCATCTTGCCGGCTTCGATGCGGGCGTTGTCCAACAGATCGTTGATCAGCGACAGCAGATGCGAGCCGGCGTCGTGGATGAGCCCGGCATATTCCAGATAGCGCGGGTTGGCGACCGGCCCAAACATCTCGTGCCGGATCGTCTCGGAGAAGCCGAGGATCGCGTTCAAGGGCGTGCGCAGCTCGTGCGTGACCTGGGCGAAGAAGCGGGACTTGGCGCGACTGATCTCGTCGGTGCGATCGGCAACAGCCGCCGTGGTGACCAATTCCTCGCGTAATTTGCGCTCGACGCCGGCCCAGCGCGCGATCTCGCGGCGCTGGGCGCGGTCGCGCCGGCCGAGGATGATCGCCAGCCATAGCGCGGCGGCGAAACCGGCGAGCGCGACCAGCACGAACGGCGCGGCGGCATGCAGCATCCGGACAGCATGGTTTACCGGCGACCGGTAGCGCAACAGCAGCGGGACATCGAGCAGCGCGACCTGCCGTGCGCCGCCCGCCTCGGCCTGGCTATCGGCGCCAAACAGGGCCGAGCCGTCGGCATCGAGGATCTCAAGGCGGCCGCCCCTCGGCAGGGTCGGCAGATGACCGAGCGCGGCAAAAGCGGTGCTGTCGATCGCGATGACGGCGATGCCGCCGGAAACACCACCGGCGCCGCTCCACGGCTGCACCAGGGCAGCGAGCGCCGGGTTTCCGCCGTCATCGCGGATCGCCGGAATCGCCAGCAGCGCGGCGTCGGGATGGGCGTCTACCGCGCGCGCCGCGGCGGCGCCGAGCGCGGCGAGCGCGCCGTCGTCAAGCCCTCCCGGGGCGTGGGCGATTGGGACGCCGGCCGGATCGAGCAGCACGGCGGCGCGGAGCCCCGCTGCGAGATCGGAGAGCGGGCCGAGAAATTGTCCGGCCGGGTCGTCGGAGAGCTCGGCCGCCGCTTCCCGCGTCATGCGGGCGAGCAAGCGTCGATCATAGTCGAGGACCGTCTGCGCAGTATCGAGCGCGGCTGCCAGGGTTTCTTTTGTCGCGCGGGCGTCGTCGGCGCGACGCTCGCCGATGCCGAGCGCGGTCAGCGCGACGACGGCAGCAACCGCGAGCGTCGTCAACACCACGATCGCGCCACGCCGGTAAATGAGACCCGCGGCACGGCGCGTATCGTCGAAACGCAATGTCATCGAATGATTTCCAGGGGGCTACTGGCTGGTTGCCCTTAATAAGTCGGTTATTAAGGTAAATTTTTCGTTTAAGTCAGCCGCGAATGGCGGGACCCGGTTGGCCGGGAACGACGCAGGCATAGGTAACGCTGTCGACGTCGCTGTCGCGCCGCTGCGGTACGCGCTCGAATTGCGCGCAGTACTGGCGCGCCATCGGCACCGTCGCATCGATGTCGCCGTAATATTGTATCCTCACTTGATTTTGGTCGCCGGTCATCACGTGGTTTTGGGCCTGCAGACAACCAGCAAGCGCCGCCGCGAGCACGCCTGCCGCGAGTGTCTTGCCGAGGCCGGCCAGACGCGGTCTCATCCACCCTCCCCGTTCGCCATTGGCGCCCAGCTTGGCGGCTTCACGGGCCGCTGTCGACCCATTGCGGCGGCTGGGGCTTTCGCCCACGCCGGCGCTTCCCTAAGATCGGCGACATGACACTTTCGGCCGGCAGGGTTGGCCCATGACCCTTCGCACGCCTTATCTGATGTTCATCGGCGACGCGCCCGACCAGCTCGCCGCCAAAACCGCCGCCGGGGTCGCCTTTTGGCGACCGGAGGCCTGTCTTGGGCAGTTGCGCCTACCAGGCTGCAAGGCTGATTTGCGCCTCCCCGACATGACGATCGAGGAGGCTGCCGCGGCCGGCGTCAAGACCGTCATCGTCGGCACCACAAATCGCGGCGGCGTTCTCGGCGAGGGCTGGGAGACGCTGCTGGTGCAGGCGATCGAGCTCGGCATGGATCTGGCCAGCGGCCTGCACCATCGCCTGTCCAACATCGCGGTTTTGCGCGACACCGCTTCGCGCTGCGGCCGGGAAATCGCCGATGTTCGCCATCCGACCCGCGAGTTCCCTGTCGGCAACGGGGTCAAACGCCCGGGCAAGCGGTTGCTGACCGTCGGGACTGATTGCTCGATCGGGAAAATGTTCACCGCGCTGGCGATCGAGAAGGAGATGCGCCGGCGCGGCATGAAGGCCGATTTCCGCGCCACCGGCCAGACCGGTATCCTCATCGCCGGCGGCGGCGTATCGATCGACGCGGTCGTGTCGGATTTCGTCTCCGGCGCGGTCGAGTGGCTATGCCCCGAAAACCAACCCGATCATTGGGACATCATCGAAGGCCAGGGCTCGCTGTTCCACGCCTCCTACGCCGGAGTGACTCTGGGCCTGATCCATGGCGCGCAGCCGGATGCGCTGGTGATGTGCCATGAGCCAACCCGCCCGCATATGCGCGGCCTCCCGACTTACAAATTGCCTGACCTCCAGGAATGCATCGACGCCAACCTCGCGGCGGCGCGGCTGACCAACAAGGACGCGCGCTGTATCGGGCTCAGCATCAACACCGGCACGCTGGAGCCCGGCGCGGCGCGTGACTACCTGGCCCAGACCGAGGCGCGGTTGGGCCTGCCCTGCGTCGACCCGGTGCGCACCGGCATCGGCGCGATCGTCGACAACCTGCCCGCCTGACGATATGGCACCGTCGCCACAGCGCCTGAGCATCAGCCGCCGCGCCTGGCCGCTCGCCCAAGCCTTTGCGATTTCGCGTGGGAGCAAGACGACCGCCGAGGTTGTGGTCGCCGAGTTGTTCGACGGCGATAGCCGCGGGCGCGGCGAATGCGTGCCCTACCCGCGCTATGGCGAGAGCGTCGACAGCGTCGTCGCGTCATTGGAAGCAATGAAGGGCGCGGTTTTCTCCGGGCTCGACCGCGCGGCGTTGCAGCAGGCAATGCTGCCGGGCGCGGCGCGCAATGCGCTCGACGCCGCGTTCTGGGATATCGAGGCGAAGCGCGCCTATTGCAGCGCCGCCGAGCTCGCCGGGATTGGGCCGCTGCGGCCGCTCATCACCGCCTACACCCTCTCGCTCGACACCCCCGCGCGGATGGGCGAGGCCGCGGCGGCGCAGCGGACGCGGCCGCTCCTAAAACTCAAGCTGACCGGCGAGGGCGATCTCGACCGGGTCGCCGCGGTGCGCCGCAATGCGCCGCAGGCACGGCTGATCGTCGACGCCAATGAGGGCTGGAGTGAACGGCATTTCGGCGAGCTGGCGCCGCAGCTCGCCGAATTCGGGGTCGAGCTGATCGAGCAGCCGCTGCCCGCCGGCGCCGACGACGCGCTGGCCGACCTGCCGCACCCGATCCCGGTTTGCGCCGACGAATCGTGCCATACCGCCGCCGACCTCGACCGGCTGGTTGGCAAATACGATGCTATCAACATCAAGCTCGACAAAACCGGCGGGCTGACCGCGGCGCTCGAACTGGCCAAGGCGGGCCGCGAGCGCGGCTTTTCGATCATGGTCGGCTGCATGATCGGCACCTCGCTGGCGATGGCGCCGGCGATGCTGGTCGCGCAGCAGGCCAGCGTCGTCGACCTCGACGCCCCCCTGCTGCTGGCCGCCGATCGGAACCAGGGGCTGCGTTACGAAGGCAGCTTCGTCTATCCGCCGGAACCGCAATTGTGGGGCTGAGCGAGGCGACCCAAGCTCCGCTAAGCTTGGCGCCGCACGGTTTGGATCAAGGCATCGCGGCGCTGGGCGACGAACCGGTATTCGCCGCGATCCTCGAGCGCGCCGGGGCGCCGCGGTTCCGGCGCCGCCGCAACGGGTTCGAGACGCTGCTCCACATCATCCTCGAGCAACAGGTGTCGATCGACGCCGCGGCGGCGATGTTCCGCCGGCTCAATCAATGCTGCCAACCGCTGTCGCCGCAAGGGTTTCTCGCGCTCGACGACGCGATCTTGCGATCCTGCGGCTTCAGCCGGCAAAAAGCGTCATACGGTCGCGGGCTCGCCGAGAGGGTGGCGAGCGGCGCGCTCGATTTTACCCGGCTCGCTGATGCACAAGATGACGACGCGCTGGCCGCGCTTGTCGCGCTCAAGGGCATCGGCCGCTGGAGCGCCGAAATCTACCTGATCTTTGCCTTGGGCCGCGCCGATATCTGGCCGGCCGCCGATCTCGGCTTGCAGCTCGGCGTCGCCGCCGAACTCGGCCTCGCCGCCCGGCCGGCGGAGGCGGCGCTGCGTGAGATCGGCGAGCGCTGGCGGCCGTGGCGCTCGGTCGCGGCCTGCCTGTTCTGGCAATCCTATTTGCACGCGCGCAAGCGCAGCACACCGGTGCTGCCGGCGGAGCTTTACGCCTGAGGATCAGGATTTCGGCAGGGTGATGACCTGGCCCGGATAGATCAGGTTCGGGTCGCGGATGTGCCCCTTGTTGGCCCCGAAAATCACCGTGTACTGCGTCCCGTTGCCGTAAGCCTTTCGCGCGATCACCCAGAGCGAGTTGCCGGGCTGCACCGTGTAGCTCCCGGTCGGCGCCGCGCCGGCGGTCTGCGGCTCGAACGGTTCGGCGATCCGCTGCGCGACCGAGCCGTCGGCCGCCAGCTCGTCGACCCGCAGCTCGATCTTGCCGTTCGTTTGCGGGTGCGGCGACACCGACGACCATTTGCCGTCAGGATCGGCGGTCACGGTGGCGATTAGCTGATTCTCGGCATAAAGCCGCAGCGTCGCACCCGGCGCCGCGTGCCCGGACAACATGAGCTTGCCGTTGTCGCCGTACTCGGCGGTGTCGAGCGAGAGACTTCCGCCCCGCGCGTTGGGCACTTGCAGCGCCTGGGCCGGCTGGCTGCCGTTGCCGGGCAGCAGCACCGCGACCGTGCCGCTGCCTTGCGGGCCGGAGTTCGGCGGCGCGACGGCGAGCGCGACGGTGTCGCTCGACTTGGTTTTGGCTCCGGTCGCCGGGTCGGCCGCCTCGAGCGTCAGCTGCCGCTCACCCGGGGTCATCGGGTTGGTCGGCACCAGCACCCATTCGCCGCGATCATCGGCGGTGACCTCGCCCAGCTTTTTGTCGCCGTCGAGCACCGCGACCTTCGCGCCGGGCGCGGCGCGGCCGGCGATCACCGCGTGGCCGCTCGGGTCGACCTTGACGATGTCGAAGCTCGGCACGGGGGCGGGAGCAGCGGGAACCGGCGGCGGTGTCGCGGCCGCCTGCGGCGGTGTCGCGGCCGCCTGCGGCGGCGCGGGCGGCACGATCCGCGCCGGCGGCGTACTGTTGCTCCACAGGATGAACGCCACCCCGGCGATCACCACTGCCGCGCTTATCAGCCCCAAAAACAGCCGTCGCACCGGTCGCCGCCGCGATTTGTTCCGATGCGCGCGAGTTTATGCGGCGTCGAGGCAGCTTGCAATCCGGCCCCATTCGGAGGAAGAGGTGCCTCGAACCGGAAAGGCAATCCTGTGGCGGATCAGATCCGGCGGCTTTGCGTCTATTGCGGCTCCTCGCCCGGGACCGATCAGCGCTATGGCGACGCGGCCCGCGCACTCGGAGCCGGGCTCGCCGCAGCAGGCATCGAATTGGTCTATGGCGGTGGGCGCAACGGATTGATGGGCCTCGTCGCCGACGCGGTGCTGGCGGGCGGCGGTACGGTCATAGGGGTCATCCCGCTGCATCTGCAGCATCGCGAGCTGGCGCATCTTGGCCTCACCGAGCTGCTCGTCGTCGACAGCATGCATGAGCGCAAGCGGGTGATGGCCGAGCGCGCCGACGCCTTCGCGGTGCTGCCCGGCGGCGTCGGCACGCTCGACGAGACGGTCGAGATCCTGTCGTGGCGGCAATTGGGGTTGCATGACAAGCCGATCTTTATCGTCGACATTGCCGGCTATTGGTCGCCGCTCGTACAATTATTCGAGCATATCGTTGCCTCGGACTTCGCCGCGCCGCTCGTTCCGCGGCTGGTCCGCTTCGTGCCCGACATCGCCGCGCTTTTGGCCGAGCTTGGACCCTAAGAGCCAGCTGGTCCGACAATCCACGAAATCGGTGGATAAGCTTGTGGGGAAGCACCGCTCGCGGCGAGATCGCCGGTGCGCGGCCAGCAGCCGGTTATTTTGCCTCATCAGTAGGCAGCAAAATGCCAAGCATTTGAAATCCCGCGAACTCGCCTCGGCGCTCTGCAGACCCGCCGGTGCGTTGCGCCGGCCCCACCTATGCTCCCCGTCGGCTTGCCTCGCCGCGAGGCGGCCTTTATCGTGCGCCCGCCAAATATTGCGCGGCCGCAACGCCGCACCTTCTCTGCGAGGAACCCGTCGATGCCGAAGATCAAGGTGAAGATCAAGGTGAAGAATCCCGTCGTCGAATTGGACGGCGACGAGATGACCGCATCATCTGGAGCTTCATCAAGAACAAACTGATCCTGCCCTATCTCGACATCGACCTGAAATATTACGATCTCGGCATAGAAAGCCGCGACGCGACCGACGACCGGATCACGGTCGATGCCGCCAATGCGATTAAGACAGGCGATAACCGTCAATAGATCAACTCAGCCGAAACGAAAGCTGCGCGCGGAGATGCAAGCATGTCAGATCTCGAAATCGTTTGGACGAAGGTTGATGAAGCACCTGGGCTTGCTACGTTTTCCCTTCTGCCGATCGTCGAAGCCTTCGTCGGGGCGGCCGGCGTGAAGATGAAGCTGAAGGACATTTCGCTGACTGGCCGCATCATCGCCAACTTCCCCGACAAACTGACGCCAGCGCAAAAGATTAACGACGAGCTCACCGAACTTGGCCAACTTGCGATGCGCCCCGAGGCCAACATCATCAAGCTGCCCAACATCTCCGCCTCGATCCCGCAGCTGAAGGCTGCGATCAAGGAGTTGCAGAGCAAGGGTTACGACGTGCCGAACTATCCGGACAGCGACGCGACGCCTGCGGATCAGGAAATCCGCGCCCGCTACGGCAAGGTGCTCGGCAGCGCCGTCAATCCGGTGCTGCGCGAGGGCAATTCCGACCGCCGCGCCGCCGGCGCCGTAAAGCAGTACGCGCGCAACAATCCGCATAAGATGGGCGCCTGGACCAAGGACTCGAAATCGCGCGTAGCGCACATGTCGGGCGGCGATTTCTACGGTTCGGAGGTCGCGACGACCATTGCGGCACCGACCAATGCCCGTATCGAGTTGGTCGGCAGCGATGGCGCGGTCACGGTGCTGAAGGCAAAAACGCCGCTTCAGACCGGCGAGATCATCGACGCGTCGGTGATGAATCGTAGGGCGTTGCGCGCCTTCTTCGCCGCGCAGATCGACGCCGCGAAGAAGGACGGCATCCTATTCTCGCTGCACGTCAAGACAACCATGATGAAGATCTCTGATCCCATCCTGTTCGGTCATTGCGTTTCCGTGTTCTTCACCGATGTGTTCGAGAAGCATGGCGCCACACTGACGCGCCTGGGCGTTGATCCCGACAACGGCGTGGGCGACATGCTGACCCGGATCGAGACGTTGCCGGAGGCTGAAAAGGCGGCGATTAAGGCCGATATCCAGGCCACCTATGCGAAGCAGCCTGGCCTAGCCATGGTCAATTCCGATCGGGGAATCACCAATCTGCACGTGCCGAGCGACGTGATCATCGATGCATCGATGCCTGCGATGATTCGCGAATCCGGGCGCATGTGGGGCCCTAACGGCAAGCTGCACGATGTGATCGCCGCGATCCCCGATCGTTGCTACGCGACGCTGTTCCAGGCCGTCATCGAGGATTGCAAGGCGCATGGCGCCTTCGACCCGAAGACGATGGGCTCGGTGCCGAACGTTGGGTTGATGGCGCAGCAAGCCGAGGAGTATGGCTCGCACGACAAGACGTTTGAGGTCGCCACGGGCGGAACGGTGCGCGTGGTCGCCGATGACGGCACGGTTCTGCTGTCACAGCCGGTCGAGACCGGTGACATCTTTCGGATGTGCCAGGTCAAGGACGCGCCGATCCAGGACTGGGTCAAGCTTGGGGTGCGCCGCGCGCGCCTGTCCAGCACCCCAGCGGTGTTCTGGCTCGACGCCAAACGCGCGCACGACGCGCAGTTGATCGCCAAGGTCGAGACATACCTGAAGAACGAGGACACATCGGGTCTCGACATCCGCATCCTGGCGCCGGTCGAGGCAATCAAGTTCTCGCTCGATCGCATCCGCAAGGGGCTCGATACCATCTCCGTCACTGGCAATGTGCTGCGCGACTACTTGACCGATCTTTTCCCGATCATGGAGCTGGGCACGTCGGCCAAGATGCTGTCGGTCGTTCCGCTGCTGGCGGGCGGCGGGTTGTTCGAGACCGGGGCTGGCGGTTCGGCGCCCAAGCATGTGGAGCAGTTCCAGCACGAAGGCTATCTGCGCTGGGATTCGCTGGGCGAGTTCCTGGCGCTTGGCGCTTCGCTGGAACATCTGGCGCAGACAAGTGGGAATGCGGACGTGAAGGTTCTGGCCGAGACGCTCGATGAGGCCAACGGCGAGATCCTTGAACACAACCGTTCGCCTGCGCGGAAGATTGGCGAACTGGATAATCGCGGCAGCCATTTCTACCTGGCACTGTATTGGGCACAGGCGCTGGCCCGGCGGGACAACAGCTCGGCACTGGCAGCCCGCTTCAAACCGCTGGCGGAGGCGCTGGCGGCCAAAGAGGCCAAGATTGATGCTGAGCTGATCGCCGCGCAGGGTAAGCCGGTGGATACTGGCGGTTATTATCTGCCCGATCAGGCTAAGACATCGGCGGCGATGCGGCCGAGTGCGACGCTGAACGCCGCGCTCGCCGCCCTCTGACGCGGCGTCAGGCCGCCTTTGAGGATGATGACGATGCCGAAGATCAAGGTGAAGAATCCCGTCGTCGAATTGGACGGCGACGAGATGACCCGCATCATGTGGAGCTTCATCAAGAACAAGCTGATCCTGCCCTATCTCGACATCGACCTGAAATATTACGACCTCGGCATGGAAAGCCGGGACGCGACCGACGACCAGATCACTGTCGACGCGGCCCACGCGATCGCCGAATACGGCGTCGGCGTCAAATGCGCCGGCATCACCCCCGACAAGGGGCGGATGGACGAGTTCCACCTGAAGCGCATGTACCGCTCGCCTAACGGGACGCTGAGGAACATCCTCGGCGGCACGATTTTCCGCGAGCCGATCATCTGCAAGAACGTGCCACGGCTGGTGCCGAACTGGACGCAGCCGATCGTCATCGGCCGGCACGCCTATGGCGACCAATACGCGGCGACCGATTTTGCCGTCGAGGGCGCGGGCGAGCTGACGATGGTGTTCAAGCCGGCGGGCGGCGGCGAGCCGATCGTCCGCAAGGTGTTCGACTTCAAGGGCCCCGGCGTCGCGATGGGGATGTACAACCTCGACGACTCGATCAAGGGGTTCGCCCAATCCTGCTTCAATTTCGCCTTGCAGCGCGGCTGGCCGCTGTTCCTCTCGACCAAGGACACGATCCTCAAGGCCTATGACGGCCGCTTCCGCGACATCTTCCAGGGGGTCTACGAGAGCGACTTCCAGGCCAAGTTCAAGGAAAAGAACCTGACCTACGAACACCGGCTGATCGATGACATGGTCGCGCTGGCGCTGAAGTGGAACGGCGGGTTCGTCTGGGCCTGCAAGAACTACGACGGCGATGTGCAATCCGACACCTTGGCGCAGGGTTTCGGCTCGCTGGGCATGATGACGTCGGTGCTCCTGACCCCCGACGGCAAGACCGTCGAGGCCGAAGCGGCGCACGGCACCGTGACCCGCCACTACCGTCAGCACCAGCAAGGCAAGGAAACCTCGACCAACCCGATCGCCTCGATCTTCGCGTGGACGCGGGGCCTTAGATATCGCGGCACGTTCGACAACACCCCGGACGTGGTGAAATTCGGCGAGGCGCTGGAGAAGGTTTGCGTCGAGACGGTCGAGTCGGGCGACATGACGCGCGACCTCGCGATCCTGATCCGCGCCGACCATCCGTGGCTCACGACCAACCAGTTCCTCGACAAGCTCGACAGCAATCTGCAAAAGGCGATGCGCTGAGCCGAGGAGCCTCCGCGGATCGGCGGCCGCAGGGTCATAGGTGCCGCCACGGGCGAGATGCGCTAAGCTAGGGCGATTACTGCCACGGGAGGCCGCCTCGATGCGGCTCTTGATCGCCCTCGTCGTCCTGATGGTTGCAGTCGGCAGCGCTACGGCGGCCGACACCTCCGCTACGCCGGCGCCGCAGATGTCGGGCTGGTTCGAGCAGGCCATCGGTCAGTTCGAAACCGAGGCAATGTCCGATGTGTCAATGGCCCCCGATGTGTCGTCGGCGCTGAGCCGTGAATGGCGCTCGTTTGACCGCGACGGCTCGGCGACCGGTGCGCTCGTCGATTTCGGGTGGGTGGCGCTGTCGGCGCTGGTGGCGCTGGTGGCCGAGACAGCCACGATCCGTTTGATGAGCCGGCGGCCGTTGCGCCGCATGACGGCGAGCGGCGGGCCGACGCTCCTTGGTCTGGTATCGCTTGTCGCCTGCGATCTCGCCGGGCTCGCGGTGTTTTTCGTCGTGTTCACCACGGCGCGTCGGCACTTCCTGCCGGCCGTTGGCATAACCGACATTTTGGCGATGTTCGCCTCGGCCGTGCTGATTCGCTGGCGGGTGGCGGCGCTGGTTTTTCGCATCATCCTGCGGCCCTGGGAGCCAGTTGCGCGGCTCATCGAGATCTCCGACTTCGAGGCGCGGCGTCTTCAGCGGTTTTTGTCGGGTGTCGTGCTGGCGGTGATCCTGCTGGTCGCGTTCGGCAGGCTGGGACTGATGGACGAAGACAGCGGCGCGCCTCACGTCATCGGCCTGATCGTCGCGATGCTTGTCTGCGCGCTCTACGTCCTCATCGCGGTTCGGGCGCGGGCCGCCACCGAAGCGCTTATCCGCGGCCGGCGCACGAGCGGCGTGATCGCGGCGATCCGCGCCGGGCTGGCGCAGGCCTGGCTGCCAATGGCGCTGACCCTCGTCGCCGGGCTGATGGTGTTTTTCGTCGCCGGCCTGTCGCTGGGACTGTTGTCGTACTACCACGCGGTCACCCAAACGCTCGGCATCTGGTTCGTCGTGCTGGTGCTCGACCGGCTGACCGAGCGCGGCTGGCACGACGCCGACCCGGCGATGGGCCGGGCAGTCGGGTTCCACGAGCTGCAGCTGCGGGCGATGCACCACATCGTCCGCGCGGTCGGCGTGGTGATCGCGGCGATGCTGCTCGCTTGGATCTGGATCGTGGCGATTGAGCCGACCCCATCCGCCGCGGATCAGGCGATGCGCTCGATCACCACCGCGATCGGGACGCTCTTTGTCGCTTTTGTCATCTGGGAACTGGTGCGACTGGGGATCGACCGGCACCTCCAGGGTGTCGGCGGGGGACCAGCGATGCCGGGCGCCACCGACGAGGACGAGGAACTGGCGCCGGCATCGCGGCTGCAGACGATCCTGCCGCTGCTGCGCGCCGCGTTCGCGGTGGTGATCGGCGTGCTGGCGGCGCTGATCGTCCTGTCGCGATTGGGGGTCGATACCGCGCCGCTGATCGCCGGCGCCGGCGTCTTCGGCCTCGCCGTCTCGTTCGGCTCGCAATCGCTGGTGCGCGATATCATCTCGGGCCTTTTCTACATGTGGGACGATGCGTTTCGCGTCGGCGAATACATCGATACCGGCCGCCTCAAGGGCACCGTCGAGACGCTCGGCATCCGCTCAGTCAAGCTGCGCCACCAGAACGGCCCACTGCACACGATCCCCTACGGCCAGCTTGGCGCGGTCAGCAATCTCAGCCGCGACTTCGCGACGATAAAATTCAATCTGCGCTTCGAGCCCAACACCGATATCGAGCTGGTGCGCAAGACCGCGAAGCAGCTCGGCCTCGCGATGCAGGAAGATCCGGAGATGGCCGCCGAGATCATCCTGCCGCTCAAATTGCAAGGCGTCGCCGAGATTGCCGACAACGCGGTGGTGCTGCGCTTCAAATTCACCGCGCGCCCGGTCAAGCCGAGCTGGGTGCAGCGCGAATACCTGAAACGGATGGTCAGGCTGTTCGCCGAGAAGGGCATCCAATTTTCTTCGGGCGCGACGATGGTGCTGCAGACCGTACCGCCGCCTGACGCGACCTCGCGAGCCGGCACTCCGCCACCCGACCCGGCGGATACGGCCGCCGCGACCGTGGTCGGCATCGCTGCGGCCAGCGAGGCGGCTGCCCTGGCCGAGCAGGCGGCGGGCGAAGGCTAATCTTTCCCGACAGGAGCAAACCCCATGCGGATCGGCGTGTTCTATTTCCCGGTCGATTACGGCTCGACATCTCCGAGCTTGCGCGCACGCTCGAGGAGCGCGGGTTCGAGTCGCTGTACGTGCCCGAGCACACGCATATCCCGACCAGCCGCAAGACGCCGTTTGGCGCCGGCGGCGAGTTGCCGAAGCGCTATTCGCACACCCATGACCCGTTCGTCGCGCTCAGCTTCGCGGCGGCGGCGACCAAAAAGCTGATCCTCGGTACCGGCATCTGCCTGATCCCCGAGCGCGACCCCATCGTCACCGCCAAATGCGTCGCCAGCCTCGACCAGCTGTCGCGCGGGCGTTTCGTCTTCGGCATCGGCGGCGGGTGGAATGTCGAGGAGATGGAAAACCACGGCGCCGAGTACAAAACCCGCTTCAAGCTGATGCGCGAGCGCATCCTGGCGATGAAGGCGCTGTGGACCGAAGAAGAGGCCGAGTATCACAGCGAGATGGTGGATTTCGATCCCGTGTGGTCGTACCCGAAGCCGGCGCAGAAACCGCACCCGCCGATCCTGCTCGGCGGCGAAAGCGATTACACGCTGCGCCGGGTCGTCGAATATTGCGACGGCTGGTTCCCGCGCCCGCAGCGCGGCTGGGACATCCGCCACGAGCGCGATCGGCTGAGACAAATGGCCGAGAAACACGGCCGCGATTTTGCGGAACTGTTCATCTCGGTGTTCCGTGCCCCGCCCGATCCCGCGGCGCTCGCCGATTACCGCGAGGCCGGCATCTAGGAGGCGGTGCTCGAAATCCCCGACCAGAGCCGCGATGAGATTCTGCGCCTCATCGACAGCTACGCGCCGCTACTCAAATAGAGCAACCCGCTGAAGTTGCATCGCCTTCCCTGTCCGTCATGGCCAAGCCTGTTCCGCCCATCCACGTGGATCCCCGGGACAAGCCCGGGGATGACGGAAGGGTGCGCGAGCGCCAAATGTTCTCTTTATGTTCACATCTCCCAATGTAGGCCAAAGTGGTCATTCGATCCGGATTGACAAGAGCACCTCGCCAAAAAATTTCTGAAGAACCGCTCCAGATTGCTAAGCCGCAGCGAATTCCCTCCCGCGCGGATTTGCTCTAGCGTTGGCTCACGCAATCAAACTCACGGGAGAGAACCCGATGCGCGTCAGCATCCTTGATGACTACCAGGGCGTCGCGCTCGACATGGCCGACTGGTCGCCGGTGCGCGACCGGGGCATCGAGATCGCGGTCGAGCGCTTTCCATTCGCCGACGAGGCCGATGTCGTGCGCTCGCTGGCCGACAGCGAGATCGTCTGCGCGATGCGCGAGCGCACCGCCTTCACCAAGAGCATCGTCGACCGGCTGCCGAAACTGAAACTGCTGATCACCACCGGCATGCGCAACGCCTCGTTCGACATGGAGGCGCTGAAGGCGCGCGGGGTCACGGTCAGCGGCACCGGCGGGCCGGGCGGCGGCAACGAGGACACCGCCGAACTCGCCTGGGGCCTCATCCTCGGCGCCGCGCGGCGCATCGCCGAAGACCACGCCTTTATGCGCCAGGGCGGCTGGCAAACGCGCGTCGGCCACCGGATCGCCGGCAAGACGATCGGCTGCCTCGGCCTCGGCCGGCTCGGCAGCGCGGTCGCGCGGGTCGGCATCGCCTTTGGCATGAAAGCGATCGCCTGGAGCCAGAACCTGACCGCCGAGAAAGCCGCCGCACAGGGGGTTGAGCGGGTCGAGAAGGACGAATTGTTCCGCCGTTCCGACGTGCTCTCGGTGCATCTGGTGCTGAGCCCGCGCAGCCGCGGCCTCGTCGGCGCGCGCGAGATCGGGTTGATGAAAAAGAGCGCGATCCTAGTCAATACCTCGCGCGGGCCGATCTGCGACACCGACGCGGTGATCGCCGCGTTGAAGGAGGGCCGGCTCGCCTATGCCGGGTTCGATGTCTACGACAAGGAACCGCTGCCGATCGACCATCCGCTGCGCACCTGCCCGAACGTGATCCTGACGCCGCATATCGGCTACGTGACCGACGAGAACTACCGCAGCTCCTATCCGCAGATCGTCGAGAACATCATGGGCTTCCTCGACGGCAAGCCGGCGCGGGTCATCGGTTAGCGGTGTTCGGCTAGGAATGAGTGATGCGGAACTGCTGATCCGGCGGTCGCGCGACGACGATGTCGCCGCGATCTACGGCCATCACGTACTGCACGGCGTCGCCTCGTTCGAGGAGGTGCCGCCGAGCGAGGCGGAAATGGCGCGGCGGCGCGCCGACCTGCTGGCCCGCGACTTTCCGTATCTCGTCGCCGAGCGAGCCGGCAAAATCGTTGGCTACTGCTATGCCGGACCGTACCGAACCCGCATCGGCTATCGGTTTTCGGTCGAGGATTCGATCTATATCGACCCCGGGGAGGTCGGGCGCGGCATCGGCCGCACTCTGCTCGCCGAAGTCATCGAGCGCTCGACCGAACTTGGCTATCGCCAGATGATCGCGGTGATCGGCGGCAGCGAGACCCTGCCGTCGATCCGCCTGCACGCGGCGCTTGGCTTTGCCCACATCGGCGTGTTCCCCGGAATCGGGTTCAAATTCGGGCGCTGGATCGACTCAGTCTATATGCAGCGCCCGCTCGGGCCCGGCGCCAGCCTGCTGCCGGGATAGATCGCCCTATTCGGCGCGCGCGCCATAGCGGTGGACGTGATAGGGCATGCGCGCCAGACCCGGGCAATAGCTTCCCACGACCGGTTCCAGCGCCGCGTAGAGCAGGCGGTTGTCGGCATTGGCGGCGGCGAGCCGCTCGCGTGCCGCAGCGGCCCGCTCGCCGAGCCGCGCCAGATCGACGCCGACCGGCCGCCGGTTCTCGACCACCAGCCGTCCGCCGATCATCACGCTGTCGACCGCGGTGCCATCCTCGCAATGGACGAGCTGGTTGACCGGGTCGTTGAGCGGCAGCCAGTTCGGGTGATCGAGATCGAGCAGTACCAGATCGGCCTTCCAGCCCGGCGCGATGCGGCCGATCTTGTCGCCGAAGCCGAGCGCGCGGGCGCTGCCTTCGGTCGCCGCCAGCGCCGCCTCGCGGGTCGTCAGCCAGCGCCGCCACTCCGGCCCCTGCACCTTTGAGACCAGCGAGGCGAGCCGCAGCGCCTCGTACATGTTCTGATTGTCGGCGCAGGTCGCGCCGTCGGTGCCGATACCGAGATTGACCCGGCGCTCGAGCATCGCTCGCGTGTCGGCGAGCCCGCTGCCGATCCGCATGTTGCTGCCCGGATTGTGCGCGACCGAGGCGCCGTGATCGCCGAGCCGGGCCATGTCGTCCTCGTCGAGCCAGACGCCGTGCGCGACGGTGAAATGCGGTCCCAGCACCCCAAGCGTATCGAGATGCGCGGTCTGCGTCGTGCCGTAGACCTTGAGGCTCGCGACCGCCTGCACCTTCGATTCGGCGACATGGCTGTGCAGCCCGACATCAAAATCCCGCGCCAGGGCGGCGCAGCCGAGAATGAACTCGTCCGAGCAATGATGCGGGATCGTCGGCGCCACCGCCGGCCGCACCAGATCGCGGTCGACCGACCACGCGCCGAACGCGTCGCGGATCGCCGCCAGGGTCGCCGCGCCGGGCGGGAGGCGCAGCGCCGCGACCTTTTCGGCGAGCGCCGGCGGCAGCGCCTCGGCGAGACCGGGGATCGCCTCGTAGAAGCTGCGGTCGGCGACCATCGGCGCGATCACCGCACGCATGCCGAGCTCGGCATAGGCGAAGGCCACCGCCACCATGCCCTCGCGTGTCGGCAGCGGCCATTCGAAGAACAGATCGTAGCAGGCGGTGCAGCCCTTCAGCATCATCTCGACCGCGCCGATCTGCGCCGACAGCCGCAGATCGTCAACCCCGCGATACCCGGTCAGCATCGGCGCCGCGGTCAGCAGCAGTTCCAAAGTCCAGCGGTCGCCCATCCCCTTGCCGAGATTGCCGTGCGAATGGGTGTGGGCGTTGACGAGGCCGGGATGGATCAGCCGGCGCGCGGCGTCGATCGCGGCGGCGCCTTCGGGTGCCGGCGACCCCGGCGCGGCGATCTCGTGGATCGTGTCGCCGTCAATCAGGATGTCGGCCGGCTCGGCGGTACCGGCGGCGATGTCGAGCACCCGCCCGCCGCGCAAGATCGTGTAGCCCATCGGCCGCCTCCGTTCGCCGTGCGTCGCTGCAGCTTTCGCTTCTACAACGTTAGGGCCCGGCTTGTCCCGGCGGTGACGGCCCCACAAACTCTGCCACTAAACCGCGACTTGATTTGTCGAGAGGGTCGTTTAGCGTGGGAAGGAGAGACAGCTTGGGCGCCGCGCATCGATAATGAAGCCTGTCGCGTTCCGATATTTTGCCCCCGATACGATCGACGGCGCGCTCGATCTCCTCACCGAGCACGGTGACGAGGGCAAGGTTCTCGCCGGCGGCCAAAGCCTCGTGCCGGCGATGAATTTTCGCCTCGCGCGGCCTTCCTGCCTGATCGACATCAATCGCATCGACGCTCTGGATTATGCGCGCGAGGAGGACGGCACGCTGCGTATCGGCGCGCTTGCCCGGCACCGGAGGTTCGAGCGGCCGGTCGCCACAGGTGCGCTCGCGGGGTTCCTGCCGCAGGTCGCGCGCCACGTCGCGCACCTTCCGATCCGCGCTCGCGGCACGTTCTGCGGCAGCATTGCCCATGCCGATCCGGCCTCGGAATGGTGTCTGGTGGCGGTAACACTGGACGCCGAACTCGTCATCGCCAGCCGCCGCGGGACGCGCACCCGGCGAGCGGATGAGTTTTTCGTCACCGCGCTGACGACGGCGTTGGAACCCGACGAATTGCTGACCGAGATCCGCTTGCCGCTGCTCGACGCAGGTTGGCAGTCCGGGTTTGCCGAGTTCAGCCGGCGGGCCGGAGATTACGCTCTGGCGATGTGCGCCGCCTTCCTTCGCGTTGAAGACGGCCGTGTCATCGAGGCGCGGTTAGGGATCGGCGGCGCGGCCGACCGGCCGGTGCGCATCGCCGCCGCCGAAGCGCTGCTGATTGGCAGCGATGGCGGAGCGGAGGTCGGTCGCGAAGCCGGGGCCATCGCGGCCGAGGCGATCGATCCGCTCGAAGATGTCCAGGCGAATGCCGAATTTCGCCGCCACCTGGTGCGGGCGATGGTGCAGCGCGCCTTGGCGCAGGCTGTTGCGGGATGAGGTGGGTCGGGCGCCGGCTGCCGCGATACGAGGATCCCGTCCTGCTGCGAGGCAACGGCCGCTTTGTCGCCGATCTTGCGCGTGGCGCGCAGATCCTCCGCTTTGTCCGCAGTCCCGTCGCGCGCGGCACCATTCGCGCTATAAAGGCGCCGGCCGGCGCGCGGGTCATCACCGCCGCCGAGCTCGGCGGCGTCAAGCCAATCTGCGCGCGGTTGCTGCGGCCCGATTTCGTGCCGATCGCGCAGCCGGTTCTCGCCGCGGGTCGCGTCACCTATGTCGGCGAGCCGATCGCCGTGGTGATCGCCGATAGCGCCGCCGAGGCCGAGGATCTCGCCGAGCTGGTCGAGGTGGAGATAGATTCGGAAACACCGGTCGTCTCCCTGGACCAGGCGCTCGCGCCCGGAGCGCCACTGGTGCATCAAGAAGCCCATAACAACACGGTCATCGATACCGGTCTCGACACCGGAGACGTCGCCGCGGCCTTTGCCGCGGCGGCTCAGATCGTCGAATTTTCCTTTGTTTCGCGCCGCCAATCGGCGATGCCGCTCGAAGCGCGCGGTGCCTTCGCCAGCTTCGACCCGGCGACCGGCCGGGTCACGCTTGTCGTGTCGGCGCAAACGCCGCACATCGTGCGCACCGGCGTCGCCGACGCCTTGGGGATGCCGGAGTCCGAGCTTCGCGTGATCGCGCCGGATGTCGGCGGCGGCTTCGGCCAGAAAATGGCGGTCATCCCGGAGCAGATCGTCGCGGTCTGGGTGGCGCGGCGCTACCGCTGCGCGGTCGCGTGGATCGAAGACCGCCTCGAAAACCTCACTGCGTCGTTTCATTCGCGCGATCAGCGGTTGAGCTTGCGCGGCGCGTTCGCCGCCGACGGCGAGCTGCTGGCGATCGATGCCGATATTCTCTGCAACATCGGCGCTTACGGGAATGCTCCGGTCACCGCCGCGGTCGAACCGCTGATGGCGATGGCGGAGCTGCCCGGCCCTTATGTTCTGCCGGCGTACCGGGTCCGCGCCCGGGGGATCACGACCAACACCTGCCCAATGGCGCCCTATCGCGGCGTCTCGCGCCCGGTGATCGTGACGGCGATGGAACGCCTGATGGACGCCGCCGCGGCCCGGCTCAGCCTCGACGGGCTCGAAGTCCGCCGACGCAATCTGATCATATCGTTTCCGCATACATCCCCGACCGGCATCGTTCAGGACGCCGGCAGCTACCGCGAAGCGATGGATGCGGCGGCGGCGTTGGTCGACATCCCGGGGTTTCGCGCGCGGCAGCAAGAGACGCGCGCCAAAGGCCGTTATCTCGGCATCGGGTTTTCGGTTTTCGCCGAGCGCACCGGATACGGCACGCCGACCTTCGCGGCGCGCAAGATGGAGATAACACCGGGCTTCGAGCGGGTGGAGTTGGCGATGGACCCCTCCGGCTTTGTCGAGGCTCGGATCGGCGCCTCGCCCCACGGCCAGGGGCTGAAGACGACCTTGGCGCAGTTGCTCGCCGACGAGATCGGCATCGCACCCGACCATATCCGCGTCATCGCCGGCGATACCGACCGCACACCCTATGGCTGGGGCACGTTCGCCAGCCGGTCGGCGGTGCTTGCCGGCGGCGCCTGCAAGCTCGCCGCCGGCAAGCTGCGCGGGCACCTCGCCGAAATCGCGGCACAGACATTAGAGGCCGCCGCCTGCGACATCGAGATCGAAGACGGGCGCGCCACGGTGCGCGGCACCGATCTCGGTGTCGGCGTGCCGCAGATCGCGCGCGCCGCCTATCATGAGAGTCATCGCTTCCCGACGATTTTGGAGACCGGGCTGACGGCGGTGGCGACCTACGATCCCGCCGGCACGTTCTCGAACGCCTGTCACGTCGCGATCGTCGAGGTCGATGTCGCGACGGGAGGGGTCATCATCGAGCGGTTCGTTGTCGTCGAGGACGCCGGAATATTGATCAACCCGACGATCGTCGAAGGGCAGATCCACGGCGGCGTCGCGCAAGGCATCGCCAATGCGCTGTACGAGGAGGTGGTCTATGACGAGGGCGGCAACATCCTGACCGGCTCTCTCGCCGATTACCTGGTGCCGACCATGGCGGAAATCCCCGATATCGAAATCCACCACCTCGAGACGATCACCGATGCCAGCATCACCGGCGTCAAGGGCGTCGGCGAGGGTGGCGCGATCGGCGCGCCGGGAGCGGTGCTGAACGCCGTCACCGACGCGCTGAGCCCGTTCGGGATCGAAATCTTCGAAATGCCGATCACGCCGCAACGTATCATGCAGCTTCTCCACGACTGTCCGAGCCCGCCGCGATGACCGACAAGATCGACGTCAACTTTACGGTCAACGGCGAGGTCCGCTCGGTTCGCGTCGAGCCCCGTCGCACCTTGGCGGACGCGCTGCGCGAGGATTGCGGACTGACCGGCACCCATCTTGGCTGCGAGCACGGCGTGTGCGGCGCCTGCACGGTTCTGATGGACGATACGCCGGTGCGCTCCTGCCTGATGTTCGCGGTGCAGGCCGAGGGCGCGCGGGTGCGCACCGTCGAGGGGCTCGCCGACGGCGACACGCTGCATCCGCTGCAGCAGGCGTTCTGGGATCATCACGGGCTGCAATGCGGCTTTTGCACGCCGGGCTTTTTGATGCTCGCCGTCGGTATTCTCGAACGTGACCCGATGATCGGCGAGGCCGAGTTGCGCGAGGCGCTGGCGTCCAATCTTTGCCGATGTACCGGTTACCAGAACATCCTGAAGTCGGTGCTCGCCGCCGCCGCTCAAATGCGTAAATGAGCCTTATCGGCAAATCGGTAAGGCGCCTCGAAGACCGGCCGTTGCTGACCGGCGCCGGCCGCTTCGCCGCCGATGTGGCGGCGCCGGATATGCTGTACATGCGTGTGGTGCGCTCGTCGGTCGCGTTCGGCCGCCTGACGAGGGTTGACGTCGAAGAAGCGCGCGCGCATCCCGGCGCGGTCGCAGTGTGGACCGCTTCCGATGTCGCGGACATTCCGCCGATCGGCTTTCGTATGACGCCGGTGCCGGGCCTGGAATCCTATCGCCAGCCGGTGTTGGCGCGCGACCACGTCCGCTATGTCGGCGAGCCGATCGCGCTGGTGTTCGCCGGTGATCCGTATACGGCCGAGGACATCGCCGATCTCGTCGAACCGCGAATCGAGCCCGTGGCGCCGTGCCTCGATCCGGTGGCGCCGCCGAGCGAATTCGCGCCGGGGCTCGATACCGAAGCTGCGGTCGTCAGCAAGAGCTACGGCGATCTCGAAGCGGCCTTTGCCGGCGCGCACGCGGTCGTCGAGCTGGAACTGATCGTCGGCCGGCACAGCGGCGTGCCGCTCGAAACCCGCGGCGCGATCGCCGTGCCCGAGGCGGCCAGCGGCAACCTGCGGCTCTACGGCGCGGCCAAGGTGCCGCATTACAACCGGCAGACGCTGGAGACGATGCTGGGGCTGCCGACCGGCGGCATTCACCTGCACGAAGGCCATGTCGGTGGCGGGTTCGGCATTCGCGGCGAGCTTTACCCCGAGGACGTCCTGGCCTGCGCGGCGGCCTTGCGCCTGGGACGGCCGGTCAAATGGATCGAGGACCGCTACGAGCATCTGGTCGCGGCGAACCAGTCGCGCGGCCAGGTCCACCGCGTGCGCGCGGCGGTCGACGAACGCGGCTTCATTCTCGGTCTCGATGACGAATTCTGGTTCGACCAAGGCGCCTACATCCGCACCCACGGGGTCACGGTGACCGACCTCACCGCCGCGATGCTGCCGGGCCCCTACATCATTCCGGCCTATCGTTCGGTCGGCCATGTCCGCCTGACCAACAAGACGCCGTGCGGCACCTACCGCGCGCCCGGACGCTTCGAGTCGAGCTTCGTGCGCGAGCGGCTCGTCGACGCAATCGCCGACCGGCTCGGCCTCGACCCGATCGCGGTGCGGCGCGCCAATTTCATCCCCGAGGCGGGGATGCCGTTCCGCCGCGAGCTGAATACGCTGGGCACGGAGATCGTCTACGACACCGGCGACTACTCGGGCATGCTCGACAAGTTTCTCGGCCGGGTGGGGTGGGAGGCGCTGCGTGCCGATGCGGCGCGACGCCGAGAAGCCGGCGAGCTGGTCGGGTTGGGGCTGGGGTTTTTTGTCGAGAAGAGTGGGCTCGGGCCGTTCGACGATGTCCGTATCACGCTGGGTCGTGACGGCACGATCGAGGTGGTCACCGGCGCCGCCTCGCTCGGCCAGGGGATCGAGACGGTGATGGCGCAGATCTGCGCCGACGGGATCGGCACCGGCCTCGACCGCATCCGGGTCATCCATGGCCAGACTGATCGCATCGCCCGCGGTATGGGCGCCTTTGCCTCGCGCGTCACGGTGATGACCGGCGCCGCCGTGACGCTCGCCGCCGCAAAACTCCGGCGGGAAATGCTGGCTGTCGCCGGGCGATTGCTGCAGTCCGCACCGGAGCTTCTGTCCCTCGTCGGCGATCGGGTGGTCGTTCGGGATGCACCGGACGGGCCCTCGCTTGATTTGGAGTCGATCGCGCGCGGCGCCGGCGGCGAGATTGTGGCCGAGGGCACTTTCACCACGGAACACATGACCTACCCGTACGGCGCGCACCTCGCGCAGGTGCGGGTCGAGGGCGACATCTGCGCGATCGTCGTCGAACGCTTCTTCGTCGGCTACGACATCGGGCGCGCGGTCAATCCGATGCTGGTCGAAGGCCAGATCGCCGGCGGCGTCGCGCAGGGCATCGGTGGCGCGCTGCTCGAGGAATTTGTCTATGACCGGTCGGGCCAGCCGCTGTCGGTGACCTTTGCGGAATACCTGATGCCGACGATGGCCGAGATCCCGGCCATCGAGGTGGCGCTGTTCGAGGATGCGCCGACCCCGCTCAACCCGCTCGGCGTCAAAGGGGCGGGCGAAGCGGGCATTAATGCCGTGGGCGCGGCAATCGCCGCCGCGGTCGACGAGGCGCTTGGGCGACCGGCCGCGATCCGGCAGCTGCCGATCACGCCCAACCGGCTTCACGCATTGCTGGCGAGCTAACGGTCGCGGAACTGGTCCATCAAGGGCTTCTGCTGGCCGCCATCGATTTCGATCATCGTGCCGTTGACGAAATGCGCCAGATCGGAGGCGAGGTAAGTGACGAGGTTGGCCACTTCCTCGCACTCGGCGATCCGTCCGAGCGGAATGCTGCGCGGCGCAAGCGTGTCGGCCTCTTCGCGCGAAATCCTCATGTCGCGCGCCATCGCGTCGACCAGGCCCGCCCAGCGCTCGGTGCGGACCGGTCCGGGGTTCACCGCGACAAAGCTGATATTGTCCTTGCCGTACTGTCCGGCGAGCGCGACCGTCAAATTGTGCCCGGCGGCGTTGGCCGCGCCCGGCGCGATTTCCCAGTAGGAGGGTTTGACGCCGTCATTGCCGATCAGGTTGACGACGCGACCGCGTCCCTGCTTCTGCATGATCGGCAGCACGTGCCTCAAGCAGCGCACATAGCCCATGAATTTGAGCTGCAGCGACTGCGCCCAATGCTCTTCGGTCAAAAACTCCAAAACCCCGCCCGGCGACGATCCGGCATTGTTGACCAGGATATCGATGCGGCCGAGCGCGGCGTGACCCTGCTTGACGAAACTCTCCGCATCTTCGGGCTTGGTCAGATCGGCTGGTATTGGGACGATTTTTCGGTTCGTCGCACGCGCGATCTTTGCGGCGGTAGCTTCCAGCTTTTCCTTGCGCCGCGCGCAGATCGCGACATCGACGCCCTCGCGCGCCAACGCAAAGGCGATCGCTTCGCCAATACCCTCGCTCGCTCCGGTGACGAGCGCGGTCTTGCCATTCATCTGGAGATCCATGCGGACTTCTCGCTCGTTTCAAACAGGGATGATGTCACGGAATAGGATCGGCCGGGCTTTGCCGGTTGCCCACGACTGGCACCTACGCGCCCTCCCCGAGCAGCACTCGGCGAAGCTGATCCGGTTCGCGCAGCAATTGCCCGACCTTGGTCAGGCAGGAATTGACGGCGTCGGCATATTTTTTCGCGCCTCCGAAGCGCTCCAGCGTTTCGGGCGGGACGAACTTGATCAAGAGATCGGCGGTGCCCGGCGGCAGTCCGACGAAGTGCACCATCAGCATGTCGTGGTCCTTGAGGAGCAGCATCGAGAGCGCCGCGGCGGCCTCGTAGGGCACGACCGGCGGCTCGGTCACGCCGCCCCGCACCATTGCGATGTCGAGAATGTCATCGGCAGCGATCTGCACCGTCGTCGGCGTTTCGCGCAAGCGGTTGCCGAGCAGCGGGCGCAGTTCGGCGGCAATCTTCTTGGTCGTGTCGATCAGCGCCCGCACCCGCGCCGGATCGTATTGTTCGAGGGTCCGCACCACGGCGGGATAGAGCGCCTGGCGCGCTTCCATGCCGAATTCGAAGCCCTTGGCGCGGATGCGGCCGACCAGATCCTTGCGCCCCGCCAGCAGGCCGAAGCGCGGGCCTTGGGTCCCGTACTTGTCGAGGCCGGTCGCGCCGATATCAACGCCGAGCTCCAGCGTCCGCGGCTGGTCGAAGGCCCCCGGCCCGACCCGCGCGCCGCCCGCGTCGTCGACATAGACGAGCGCACCCTTGTCGTGGGCGAGCCGGACGATCGCCCGGATCGCATCAACCGGCATCAGATCGTAGGTGACCGCCAACCGGGTCAGCACGACCAAAGAGGGCCGCTCTTGGGCGATCGCGTCGCGGAAGGCGGCGAGCCCGGCGGTGTCGATAAACCGGGCGCCGGCCTGGTCGGCGGCGCGCAGGACCGAAGGGTGGCTGTGCGTTTCCGAGACTCCGATCACGACATCGCCCGGTTTGACCAGCGTCAGGTGGGTGGCCATCGTCGCGCCGGTCAGCCGATTGAACACCGCGATGTCGTGCTTGTCGGGGGTGCCGCCGAGATGCTCGAGCGTCAGCGCCTTGAGGCGGTCGAAGGAGAGCGCCGGGCCGATTTCGTCGTCGGCAAACTCCAGCTCCTCCGCTGCCAGGGGCATCCGATGTTCGAGCCCGGTAAAGATGAAGATTTTGCGCGGGCCCTTCTCGCGGATCAGTGACCAGGCGAGCTGCAGCTTCTGGAAGTCGTCCTCGGTGCTGGTGAGGATGTTGCCCCGCGCATAGGGCAGGTTTGGCGCATGCGGGTTGCCGAAGCGGTCCAATTTCATCCCGAACTCCCGGTCGCGATCAAGAAATACACCATCGACACTTGCCGTGGTTAGCCGCCTTCGATCCCGTCGCGCACCAGCGGACACGCGGCGCGCAAACTGCCACTGCTGACGCGAATCGCCGCAAGATTTGGCAATGGCACGGCCGTTGCTTTGGTCTCTGACGACCAGGGCTGGTGTCAAGCATGAAGCGACGCAGTTTTCTCCGGGACGCAACAACGGCGGCGGCGGGAAGACCTAAACTAGGGAGTCGATCGAGATGAGCGCGAATTCCCAAACGGCATTTGGAACTGCCGGCTGGTCCGGGGCGCCGCTCGCCCTAGTACCTCTGCACAGAGGATTTGACGAGTTGCCCGTGGCGGGCGCGGAGGGGCGGTAGCGCTTCGGGCTCGACCAGCACCTCGATGCTGCGAGCGATGCCGGGTTGGCGTCGGATCAGCC